>MDSY01122163.1_pt1 | contig 48672 bp, 39 predicted proteins | sample 811131 | NCBI WGS metagenome assembly MDSY01 (sample SAMN05326643, study PRJNA326480) | marine metagenome | isolation source: seawater | place: Atlantic Ocean: South West | collected 2010 | reverse complement strand
TCTCTACGCCCTCATCCGGACAAACCGTCATTCTTTGAGTTAATCATGGGGATAAATGGGGATAAATTTGGGGACAAATAATTTATCCCCAGCTAACCAAGAGGCACAAGTTAGCTAGCTAGCTCTAGATAGCCTGAAACGTGAAAAAAATATGATGTGAAAAAAGTTCGAATCTAATCGTCACTCCCATGGGCGAGGAGTCGGAAAAATGGGCCGTCTGCCCAGTTTGCCAGGATAAGTGTCGTCTTTCACAGGCAGACTGGCACGTGGGGACCTGCTTAATAAAGAACTGCTCGTCACCTACTCGCAAAAGAAAGTTTGAGGGGTTTCGACCTGGAAGTAAACCTGACGCCTCGCTTTCGACGCTCTGGAGTGTCTTGCCTCAGCGGAAGGTCTCTTCCTCGCCGCCATCGTCATCTCCGCCATCGTTTATCTCACCCCCTGAGCTGCGAGCACCTTCACAATTGGGCATCGCGCTTTGTGGGGAGAGATGGAGGTTGCCAACGACAGGTTTGGGTTCTTTTCCTGCTGGGGGAAATGCAAGACAAGCAACTGCTCCTTGTCAAACTGAAGTTGACTTTGTAAAACCCCCTCTGCCGCCCAAGCTCAAGAGTATTTTAGTACCTTTGCACAATCGAAAAAGAGACAGCAAGGTTGTCATTTCTATGCCCCAAGATTGCACCGCTGTCAACATTGTCAGGCAAAAAGATAACCCCATGGACCCTAGAGCTTTGCTTTGCACCTGTTTGTCAGCAGCGTCAGCAAAGATTCTAGATTTCGACGAGCCGACAAACGTCCTTGGATATTTGCCAAGACAAGTGAGCACTCATCTATCGCCCTTGATTGACGAAGACTTAATTTTTCTCACGGCAACGTTGCGATATCGACGGACAGATACCGCCATCCTTGAGGAAGGGGCATCCATGGACAGTGTGTTAGAGCTATGCGCTACCATTTGTTCAACAAAGGAAGTTCTTCAAGAGGAGCAGCATATGTTGGTTGCCTCTGCTTGGTCAGCTGCCACTAAAGCCTCTGAGGATGCTCGCATCGGACTTCAGGAAGTGATTCGTCTTCGATTTTGGTCGGCTGTTGGACGTATACGTAGTAGCGCTCACTCTCACCTCCTGGATACAGTCGAGGTTCGCATCCTTGAGACTTTGCATAAGTGTTCCTTACCCGCACAGAGACTCGCTTTTCGACTACTGCAAAGAAAGACTACTTGGTTTCGCATTTCTTCGCTGCAGTATTCAGATGTACCTAATGTGGAATCTGCTGTCGACGAGCTTCAAGAAAACGGTCTGGTCCTTTCTGCTGACAATCGTGAAGTAGACGAGAATATGGAAGCACGATTGACAGCTCTTAAAAGTGATGAGCTCATTATGCTCTCCAAACTTTTGGGGTTAGATCATCGCCAGACCAAGGCAAAGCTTATTGCCATGATTCTTTCCTCCACAAAAACCTCCAATGGTGATCATCGTCTTTTTCATAATTGGCTAAGCATCTTTAATGGTCGATCAGGCATGATCAGGCTATGTACTGTCTCTTTGCGTGCTGTTCAAATTGTCAACTTTCTGACATTCCTCAGACCGACGTGCGGATTGCAATCTTTGGTGCTTGAAGATGTTGGCGTCATCCGTTATCCACCCCATGGAGAAAGTTTGGAAAGGGCTTCAAGTATATTCACATCACGTGTTGATCTGGATGAATATTTGAACGTGATCGCAGAGGCATCCGTCATTGACGCTACGTTGGATGCTGGTGACGAGAAAACAGCACTCAAAATCTTAGAAACAAGGATTTTCCCTTGGGTGAATGGATGTGCTCGTGCTACCCCCTCAAAGTCGTCGAAACATCACAGCTTTCTCAGAAGATTTGAACCGGATTGGGTTCGTGCCAAAATGGCGACTATAGGTATTACGTTATTGGAGCGAAATGGTCGTCACGCCGACGCCAATTTATTGCTCACGCGCCTACTATCTTGTCGCATATGTCCAGAAAGGCGAGGCACATGGTATTTACGGCTGATCATAAATTTGAATACTGTTGGGCATCTAAAGAATGCAATGCAGGCATGTGACAGGGCATTGCAAGATCCATGGGTGCGTTGTGGTGATCGACTTGGAATCCAGCGGCGTGCATTGCGACTAGCTAAAAAAGTGAAGAGTTGGGGGACTTTAGGTGCTCGCTGGCGCAGTGATATTACATGGGAGGCTCCTATTGATTCTATCCGTGCGCGAGCCCTCAACGGAGCTGAGCGAGAGAAGAAGAGGTACTGCACGTTTTCCGAAGTTGGTGAGGCTACAGTTTCTGTTGAAGAGCTCGCAATCACGCATTATGCTGAAGAAGATGCAGGAGGTTGGCGCGGTGTACATTCTGAAAGCCGTGTGTGGATGACGTTATTTGGATTACTATTCGCAGACGTGATAATGTCGCCCGTTCCTGGTGTTTTCCATGGACCGTTTCAGTCTGCCCCACTCGACTTCGGCACTGATAGCTTTGTAGAAGCTCGAAGGGAAGACATTACCAGTCTTTTATCACGAATTCGACGCGGTGAAGGAACCAAGATTGTTCGCGACGTATGGCGTAGGTATTATGGGACTGCAATTCATGGCGTGTCCTGGATCTTACTATCCTTGGATGAACTTTGTGACGTGATCAACGGGCTTGGTGGAGTGCCTTTGGCTGAAGTGATGGGTCTCATCGTAGAGGATACTTCTGGGTGGACTGGGGGAGCGCCTGACCTTCTGTTATGGCGGCAATCATCAGTTGGGCCAAAAGTAAAAGCCGTCGAGGTCAAAAGTAAAAATGATCAACTTAGCGACCAGCAAAGGGCTTGGTTGCTTGCTCTGCGGGACGCCGGGGTGCCCGCGGCGGTGTGTCGCGTGTCGTTTTGAGTTTCCTTGTGTTGAATGTCATTTTGGTTTTCTTGTGCGGGGTATCATTTGTTCTGCATTTCATTGTTGTCACAGTCAGGAGTCAGCCTCATGATGGACGTGTTGCTCGTAGAACTAGCTCTATCCAGGGCGCTTTTCCTTTAGTCCCTGCTTGTCTCGTCGACCTTTATTTGCATTCGTTTGACTCCCCACAGCACTGCGTGGAACTTTCTAAAATATACAGAAGGTAAAATGTTTTTGGGCCAAGCATGCAACTTGCTTGAGTTCGCTCGCTGTCTGACCTTCACAGTCAAAAAGCACGGAACCGAGTGTCCCTCTCAGTGAAATAATAAGAAACGAGAGGTATCAGGATTTATGTCTGCGCTCGTCGCAGCTCGGCTGGCTGTGCATTTTCGAGTGTCTAGTGGCAGTAAAGCACTGCACGCTCGCGCTCTTCGATCCTCTGTCCCTGTGCTCTGTCGAGCTCATGACGACACCAACGACCTCCCATCGAAGTCAGGTAAAGCTTCGGAGGTGTTCGAGGTGTGTGCTGCGCCCGGTGTCGTTCCAGAGCCATCGAGATTGGACGCATATCTTACTGTAAAAGTCCCAGAAGTTAGTCGCGGTCGGATTGTCGCTAGCATCAAAGGGGGCCTTGTCGTTGTCAACGGCGTACACGTCAAGAAACCTTCTCATAAAATAAGTGCTGGTGACAGGATCGTATGCGAAGTACCTTCAACACCACCATTGGAAGCAAACCCTGAAGACATTCCACTAGAGATACACTATGAAGATGATCATCTGATGATTGTCAATAAACCCGCAGGAATGGTTGTGCACCCATCAGCTGGACATGAAAGTGGAACTCTTGTCAACGCCGTCCTTTTCCACTGTCAGCTTCCTCCAATGCGTGTCTTATCAGGTAACCAGAGCAACCTATCAGCACACGAAGAGGAAGATGGCGACGAAGCGAGTTCCTCAAAGATCTACACGCAAGCTAAAATTTCGAATCACGTGCCTGAATTCCCAAGCTCTCTCCCGGATGCTATCATCAGGCCTGGCATAGTGCATCGCCTAGATAAGGGAACCACTGGTTTGATGGTAGTTGCAAAGGACCCATTTACTCACGCAGGCTTGTGCGAGCAGTTTGCTGCAAGGACAGTCAGGAGACGGTACCTAGCCATCGTCGTCGGTATCCCTAACCCTCTATCAGGGAGAGTTAATGCCCCTATTGGACGGGATCCCAAGGATAGACTTCGCATGGGAGTAGTGCGTGGAGCTGGGGGCCGACACGCAGCAAGTAATTTCACTGTTCGAACTTCCCTTGCACAAGGAAACGCTGCGCTTGTGGAGTGGCAACTAGAAACAGGTAGGACGCATCAAATTCGTGTTCATACGAAAGAAATTGGACACCCTATATTGGGTGACGATACTTATGGTGGTGGCGGTCGGTCGGCCGCTGAGAGGTTGCACCGCAGAGGTGCTATGAACATTGACCAAGCAAGAAATGTATTGCAAAAATGTAATCGCCCAATGCTGCATGCAAGGACTCTAGGTTTCCAACACCCGGTAACAGGCGAAGAGCTAGACTTTGCTGTTGACCCTCCCTCGGACTTTGCTACAATATTTCAGTTGTTGAATGATGTATAAGCTGCTATTGTTTCATTACAACTTTCGTCTAAATCAAAGTGCACGTGCACAGTCGCGTCTTGTGCTCTTCTTCGGCTGCGCAGTTCATCGAGGTCTGATACACTCCAGCTCATTCCCATGGTTTTATCACAAAAACGTCCTCCTGCTGCCAAACTATCAGAGTTGCAGAGTAAATCGCCACAGACCTGTTTCCGCAGAGTACTCTTGAAGTTCGCCACCCATGCGGCGAGTCTGCTTGAGGATTCGGTCTTCAAATTTTGCCCTGGCAGCCTCTCCTTCCTTTTTCGGCCGACACTCATAAAGGGTTACTTCAGCGCGCTTTTTGAGCCCTTCTCCAGGCGGAGGGCTCAGGACACCAGAATTTTCATGATAAACATATATGACACCCCGCTCAATGCGGACCACTCGATCGATCTCCAGTCTACGCACGTCAACAGGTTCAAGCCACCTCACGGAGCCAAAGTTTTTTCGGGTCACCACAAAGTCTTCAACCCGAGCAAGCGCTTTCTCTCCCTTTTCTTCCAGCTGCACTTGCAACACCTCACGGCTGGGTTCTATCGAGTATCCATCTTGTGTGGATATCACTGGTAGCTCGTCCTCGAGCTCGATATTCTCTCCGCTATTGTTGGAAACATCAAGCGCATTTTGAACTAGTGAGGGTTCAGCAATATTTTCGTCTTCGAAGTGCACGTGTCTTCTTTCAGGAGTTTTATTGCGTTTCCCACCACTGTTGCGCGGAGCGATTGTATCAGATTCGGTTGCTTGAGACAAAGTACCACTGATAGGATTTACTGCAAGTAAGGAAGAGGTAGGCGGAGACATGGCTGGCGGCTTACGAATAAATAAGCTTCGAGGATTCTCGCGAGGTTTGAACATCCAGTTGTCAGCAGCTTGTAGCTTAGGGGGCGTGCTACCACCACTTCCAGTAGGAGCATCCACAACAGTATTGTGGACAAAGTCGCCACCGTGAGGGGAAGGTGAAGCAGAATATCCTCGAGGTTTCATGCGTGAAGTAAGTCCTCCGCGAGTGGTCAGCCACGGTGATCGAGGAGTCAACGACCTCACAGGAAATGCTACGTGAGCTGCATTGGGAGACGTGCTGCCAAGCAAAGATTTCTTGTGAGACTGCTTAGCGGTTGAGACTGGAGTTATCACGGGAGGCGGGACAGCCAAGGAGTTGCCATAAGGTGCCGCATTTACGCTAGGAGAAGCCAAGGTGACGTTCCCTGTAGGCGCAAGACTCGAGGCATTCACAGCAGCACCAGGTGTAAAAGCACCCGTAGCAGACATTCCTCCACCTAGAGGACTCGGATATGAAGGAGCAGCTCCAAACAGTAATGGAGTCGGGGTAGATGGCAATACAGATCCTCCACCAATCAGAGATGTAGATGGCAGAGTAGCACCAAACGAAGGCATACCCGTTGGTCGCGCTCCTGAGCTAAACATGCCGCCTGTTGCAGGAGCTGACGCAGCAGAGAAGGAAAAAGAAGGAGTTGATGCCGCCGGTTGACCCAGCGAAAGTGCTGTGCCAGTAGCGGGGGCTCCTGCAGTGCCAAAGAGACTGGGAGATGAAGCAGGAGTGCTCGTAAACCCTCCAAACGAAGGCGTAGGAGCTGCCGCACCAAATCCAGCACTTGCCTGTGGAGCTGAAGCAGTAGCACCGAACAGCCCACTACTTGCTTGAGCAGCTCCAAATGGAGGCATGCCACCAGTTGAAGGAGAAGGTGCACCAAATGCACCTCCTGCAGGGGCAGATGCTCCAAAAAGGTTTGTCGACCCACCCACTGGGGAGGGGTTGGTGGCGGGAGTGCCTGTGCTAACGCCAAACGCAGAGCTCGACGCAGCAGCGCCAAAACTTGTAGGACCAGCACCAAATCCCACTGACCCTGCGGGAGCACCAAAGGCACCGCCACCATTGAAAGCCGGAGAAGTTTGTGCTGCCCCGAAAGCTGAGTTTGACGCTGGTGCACCAAAAACACTGCCACCAAGTGCACTCCCTCCAAAAGCAGGCGTTGAAGCGGGCATTCCAAACGCCCCGGCGCTGCCTCCAAAGGAAGGCGCAGATGCAGCGCTACCAAAACCTGGCGCCGAAGCAGCCGCACCGAAAGTAGAGCCAGAATTTGCTCCTCCAAATAAATTTGTGGAAGATATGGTCGCACCACCAAACCCAGGTGTCGTAGGGGAGGTGCCAAACAGCGAGCCTCCAGGACCTGCAGAATTTGAACCAAATGCTGGTGCTGGCGCACTACCAAACGTAGACGTGCTAGGAGGTGCTCCAAATGCACTTCCTGAAGGTGTATTGCTAACGCCAAACATGCCCCCACCCCCCATGTTTGCACCAGCACCACCAAACGCGCCAGTCTGAGTCGTATTCCCGAAGGCACCAGCAGCGCTTGGTGCGGTCACCCCAAAAGGACTCGCATTTCCAGAAATTGCACCAAAGGCGCTGCCTGTCGCCCCAAATGGACTGGCTGCCGCAACAGGTGCAAAAAATCCACCAGTAGAGCCTCCGAGCGGAGAATTTAAAGCTGAGGATCCAAAACCACCACCAGTAGCTGCCGTTGCTCCAAATCCGGATGTGGGCGAGGCTCCAAAAGGAGTTGCCGAATTGGCTGGCTGCCCGAAGGCTCCTGGGCTTGCTCCTTGCGGAGACGGCTCACCAGCCTTTGCATACGCATCAAAACGAATCTCCTCGACGCACTTATGCTGATTTTCTTGCATAGCACATATGGAATGCATCATTGCGTATTGCTGACTCTGTGTCAGAAGCTCTTTGTCTGTGACTCGCGTGACTCGATAGCCACCTGCGCCTGGGAGCATGGAGCAATTTATGGCCTTGTGAGCAGAATTTCCACAGGTGCTGCAGACGTGCTGATTGCGGCAGCCGCTGCCAAAGCGACAGGAACCTTTGTTCCAGAACTTGCAAGCATTGTTCGCTGTAATGTCGCAATTGCGAAAGTGGGGACATAAAGAAAGGAGGAAGTTTAGGTCAGTCGGGTGCTGGCTACTGCTGAGATCTTAAAGTTTGGGTTTTGAAGGAGAGGGCGGCGCGCAGAATTTCGAGAAGCGGGAAAAAGGATGGTATGGACGTACGTGCTTGGCCAGCGCCAGGGGCGTTGCGCCAGGGGAGCGCCAGTGGAGTTGCGCTTGGGGCGTTGAAGGCGTTCGACTGTGTGGAAGTTGTGCCGAAGGAAGCGTTTGAGGTTGGGGCTCCAAACGCCGAAGGGGAGCCAGCTGGCGCGCCAAATGCGGACGCCGGAGCTGCACCAAAGGCCCCAGCTGGCTTGCCAAATACGCCAGGGCTATTTCCACCCCCAAACGCTCCCCCTCCGCCAAAACCTCCAGAGAACGTCATGCTTACGCGGACGTGCCCAGACGAGTGGGAGGGAATGGGTGTGATTGTGAGAAGAAAACAAAAAAATCCAGGTGTCGAATTATTTACTCGCGTCATATTTTTACTATCGCGTGAAGATTTGCTAATCACTGCCCGTTCACTCGCCTCTTCTAGCAGCGTGTGTTTCTGTAGACTAGTTTTATGAATAATAACTCAAGAGCTCTTAGCAATATACCTCTCTTCTATCTTTCTTCTCGCACGCAGCCCATCATATGCAAGCGAAATCTTACGTCGTTAATAATGTAGGTTGACCTTTCTTTCCTGCCACCACTGTGAGTTAATCACGAGGCAGATGCGCAGCTGGATTAGCAGGTTTTGAAGTTTTCTGCGTATCCCCCTTAGACGTGATACTTCTGATTCCTCGTACAAAATTCTGCATAGGGCCCTGCGAAGATTGGAAGTGCTTCATTTAGTTTGCAAGCTTGGATGTGCTGCTGGCTTTGCGAAAACGCGGTGAGACTTATCACGAAGCGGGTGAATATTAGCTCCCTTCGATACGTACCTGAGGAGAATCAACAGCACGCTTGCTGCGGGTTGTTTCTTCGAACACGAAATGCTGGTTGATATACTTACTGCCCCAGCCTAAACCAACTCCCCAACCAAGTCCAAGCCCGATGCCACAACCTCCACCAACACCAAGTCCCAACACACCAAGGTTGCCTCCTGTGAAAGTTTGAGAGTTAGTCAGAAAGATTCAACGAAAGCGCTTGTTTCTTGACAGCGTATCAACAAGTGAGAAGATTGATAATGCGCTGCGGGCACTCACCTCCGAATCCCCACCCAACACCGAAGCCGCAACCAGCACCCACGCCTGTTTGAAATAAGGGGAGCTAAAACATCAGAAGAAGATCGGAAAGGGAAGTAGTACCAACGAAGAGAAAGTTTGCTGCATGCTTACCGAAACCGACGCCACGCCCTTGAATCAACCTGTTTGATCCAGACATGGATAGAGACCTGGCGTCGATAGAAACGACTTCTCTGACGCTAGGCACTACTGTTATCGTTCGTTGTTGGCCTCTCTCTTCGCCAGAGGTGAGTCGCGGCTGATGACACGGTGACCGCTTTCTTCAACTCTTTTCTTCAGTGAATTTTGATTGCTTAGTTGCTTGCTTTCTTGATGATCGATGAATGAGCGGAAGAACGAAATACCAATTTCGTGTTTTTTTGCGCACGAAACTCTTCGTGTCCTGCTGCCTGCCGGCACTGTTGACGGTGCCTGTCTGATGACCCTCATTTCGGAAGCGTCGTGGTTCCAGATTCCGAGCGATTCAGCAGCAACTGCGTAAACGTTAGTAAAAAGAGTGCGCGCACACCAACCGAGAAAGCCTCTCATCAAGATGCTCTAGTAAATTTTGAAAATGACAACGTTTGACTCTGATTCGCCACCTGCTGGTGGTGAAACTGGCTTTGTCATTGATAACCTGCCAAACTGGCGCAGGCTACGCGCGTGTGAGGTTATCCGAAAGAATAGCCGCATGGTGTCAAGCATGACACGCAGTTCTCGGCGCGGAGCCTCATCGGGTTTGACAAGAAGTGAAAACCACGATGGATATCGGGCACCACAAGTTGTGACTGCCCAGAGACAGGTTGGTGAGGTCAACATAGATTCGGATCGAACCTCAATACCTCTCACACTGTCTACTCTGGCAGAGAACGTTGGTGAAACTCATTTAGCAGCAGATATATCAGGTATCCTTGCACACAATCGAAAATTTCGCCAGTCCACTCAACCATATGCCATGGGTGTTTCCACTCGAACAGAGGTTGTTAAGCAGCAAACCAATGCGGTTCCTGACCTGTTAGCCCATCAAGTGACAACCGTCTCGTCCACGCTGCCAGACTCGCAGCACAGCTCACCACCTGTTGATGACATGATGCACACATATTTTATGGATTTCATGCGTCTATATCTCTGTGATTATGACCTCGATGGTAATCTTCCACTTAACTGGGCAGGGCTTGTCGTGAGTCACCTTGCTTCTCTCAAATCATTATTGACAGCTGACGGCACGGGGCAACACTCTGATAATCAAGAAAGTAGAACGGTTACAAACGTGACTTCAGGACGACCAAAGCCACGGTGTGATAATATCGCTGGTAACCAGGATCGACAATCTATTCGCTGTAATGCTTCTATCTCAAGCAGCTTGACTCGACTTCGTGTGGCTGATTTTATTTTGAGAGAGTTGTCTCTTGAACATGAGGCTTCGTTGAAGGCCTTAAAATATTCTGCCCCACAAAAAGAAAATATTTTAGACGCTATTTCTGACGCTGCTTTGAAGCGTGAAGGCCAAGACAGCTTGAAACCTTCAGAGCCAACTCTGAATAAAGATAAGATGTCTTTACATCCTTTAAATTTCAGCAAGAGGCTGGCCATCCCAATGCTCATGCTTGGAAGGCACAGGAATTTGGGTCGTGATGGCGAACCACTTTCTGCTGAACTCGGCATTGCACCTGATACCATCAGCCGTGAAACAGACGATCAAGCGGGTTTACAAACTTCGGTCCCTCTTGTCGGTGACCTAATGGAAGATGTGATTCTGCAAGAGAAGTTGGAAGAATCGAAAATTACAATTAACTCGAACGAGTCTTTTCTTCATGGTAGTAACAGCACATCAACAGTAAGGGGAGGCTTTCAACAGCACCCAACGCCTTTGGAGAGCATCGCAGGAAAATTGTATTGCTCTAAGCGGGGTTGTCGCAGGTTGTATCACGATGTGAATGTGCACGCGGCTTTGATCGAACTTCTTTTGATTTTACTCGTTCACATGAAACCCCAACATGAGGAAACCGTCAGGGAAGAGTCCTCTTCAACCTCTATTGACGAGGAAGCCCAAATGTCTCGAAAACATTATCTCACACAGCTTCATTTTGAGAACCTGGTGCACGACATTCCGCTTCTTCTTCGAGCTCATTTAAATCATGTTGGTAACGTGTCTGCAGTATCTTTTCTTGTTTCTAAAGTTGAAGCACTTGGTAATGATGTCGAAAGGTTGCTTCGTTTGTCTTGCGACTCATTCTTCAGCCCGGAACGGTACGCTACAAAAATATTTGTTGCTCGAGGTGCCTTTGCCGAGGTATACAGATGTCACCTTCCTTATGAACTGGGTACACTTAGATCTATTGAGGTGGCTGTGAAAGTGATTGACACAACTCAAAATGTGCACGACACTTTATCTGCGACTGCCGTCTATTCTGAAATAGCCTTACTTGAAGCAATGGAACGCGAACCATTTGTTGCGAAACTGATCGATTACGGCGTCTCAAAGGACAGCTTTTTTATTGTCATGCAACACTACCCAACATCACTTAAACAATGGAGAACCAATCATGACTGCGACAAACAGGGAGAAATTTCTGATACCTCCCGACATTTACTCTTATATTCTGCTATTTATGCGCAATGTCTCGAGGCTGTCGCAGCATTGGAAAGATTTGGAGTGGTTCATTATGATATAAAGGCTGATAATTTCTTGCTCGATCCAGCGCAGGGTTGTTCTATCAGCGAATTCTGGAATCCACCAGAACGTTCAACTTTGTCTGCATTCCGTATAGTTATCACGGACTTTGGTGAGAGCCGTTTATTTGCTCCAACAGAGACTAAAGGTACTGCAAGAAACAGAGGTACAGAGTATATTAAAGCACCTGAAATGCTGACAGTGAGCTCTTTGTCGAAGATAGAAGCGAACATCTATGACAGACGGAAATCAAAGAAGTGTGGGCATCCTTCAGATATCTGGGCTCTTGGCTGTCTGCTTTATGAAATTATCTTTAATTCATTCTTACTGTATGAAGCTGATTGGGTACGCTTTTTCCTGCGCACAGTAACACCAAATGCGGATTTGCTTCCATCTCAGTCAATGAATCATTTGGATACTCTGCCGGCGATTAAGCAATTCATCCTTTGGATTTTAGTGCGTGATCCAAGCCTGCGGCCAAAGTTGGTTGAAGTAAGAACAGAGTTTGCTTCCCTCAGGATGATGCTCGACCCTGACCTTGTTTCTTCCCCAGATGAGTTTGCCTCTGTTTGTTGGGATAGAAGTGACAGCTTGTGGTCAGTACGTGCAGGAATGTCAGTTCCTCTGGAAACAAGGTGGCCGGTCGAAGTCGGTGGGTCTCAGTATAAACCTCTATCTACATTCTTCCCAACAACATCGAACTCAGGGGCAGAAGAAGAAACTGTGATTTGTTCACTCCCTTCTGCTGCAGGTCCTTGGAGGCTTTTGCCCGGAAAGATTTTCCGAGCATTCCGATCAGCTTCTCGGCTTGACGGCGTATACGTAGGAGACATGGACTATGTGCTTGAGATGTCTCTGCAGGAATTAAAGACTATCCCAGTCATCATCTGCACCCGAAAACAGTCCACGGATGGTATTTCGACATCTTGCTCATCAAAAGAGTTTTCGAAAATCGAAACAGACGAGTCCAAAGCTGTCACAAGTTTCACTAAACGCGCGGCGGCTGTTGGAATTTCCACACGCCGTGTCGCTTTACCGTCTATTTCTGATTTCAGTGTTGACGCCATTTCTTTATTTACTGAAGGACTGCGCAACCTGGAACATCTATTTGCAAGAGCATGTGATATGGAAACACAAAATGTCTTTCAACTGAATGATGGTCAGGGAGATCGCCCGCAGCATAATCGAATCCTAATCGTATGTCCATCCAGTGACTGGACGACGGCGTTGGCAGTAGCAGCAGCACTTCATATCTATGTCAAGGGAGGAGGTGTGCGTGCTGCAGCACTAGCTCTGTCTATGCCTGCAGGTTTTGGAGCTGGGAACGTCATGCTTCATCCTACTGATGTTGCAAGGTTGACTGCATGGGAAGCTCGAGAATTTGCTGATGCAGCTCTCCGAAATCAAAGGTAAGATGTGGAGTAGCTTCCTATCGTGCTTTCGTCACGCGGGCAATGACAATGACAAAACGCGTCCCTCCATTGTCAGGGTGGGATGAAGTTTCAAAAGTTTACAAAAACCCTGGTCCTTTGTCAGGTAAACTAAGATACTTAAGGAGCTATAGGCTTTTATTTCAATACGAAGATACTAACACTAATGAATAGCGGTACAATGAGGCCCATCTTCTATGGTTGAGCGGACTGGTAATCACCTGACCCACTTTCTACGCTCTCTGGCATCAAGCCCCCGACCTTCCCGTCCTTTGACACCTTTGTTGAAACCTCATACTTCATCGTGGGTTGTATCGCCATGTGAAGCTGGGCATCGAGCCCTGCCATGGATCCAAAGAAAAGATCAGCCACTGGCATGAGCAACCATTGAATTTGTGAGAGCACCTGCCACCACATGGGTGCGGCGTTTGCCTCAAAATGTCGGCGGTCGTGAAGAAGGAACATTCTGATGTAGAAGTCTCCAATCATGAACATTGTTGTAGCAAACATCATGGGTAAGAAGCAAAGCATGGCAAGCTTACGGAGCCCTATGCCAAACGGATATGTTTCGAGTACAGGGTTAATCCAGGTGCTCACAAGAGAACCAAGCATCACTGTGACCCAGTACAGGGTCCAACTGATGTGATGTTCAGAGGCGTGCGTAAACAGTTTGTAAACTTTGCGAAAAGGCACTGTATCTTTGCGGGCAACATACTGGCAAACAATGTACGCGAGGTCGATCGCACCCCATGCGTGTCGTTTTGCTTGCGTGTACCTCGCTTTGTTCGCAGCCCACCAGGTCTCATCCTCAATAGCATCGTTCCCCATGAATAAAAATACAGGAACGACACGGAAGTTCCCGTCGCGGCGGAACCAGCATTTCAAAAAATGATGCCAGTCCTCGGGAATGATGTCAACATCCCAGTATCCACAGTCAATAGCCGTTCTTAAGGATTGGCTGTAGATGGCAAACGGGAACGGATGACTGAAAGGACTCGCGAGTTGACCCAAAAAGCCGACAGAATCAATTAAGGCCTTGATGCGGACAATAATAGGCACAGCCCAAATGTTGGGAAAGAAACATTCCACAGCTTGATAAGTAGTGTTGTAAGGCATCGGATCTTGAGCATGGTGAAAAGCGAGACAATCCATAAACTGCACATCAAAGTACGTATCTGCGTCGCAAATGGTGAGAAGAACATCTTCGGGGGCGAATCCCCAAGTATCAACCAAAGTGTGCTTGACACAGCGAACAGCCCAAGCAGTGTTGGACGACTTTCCGACAGCTTCACCCTCAGCGAGCACGTGTGTGGTGTAAAACAAACCCAGAAGGCCATCTCCAAACTCTGATAAGAGAGCCTTCACCTTCTCTGGAGCCTCTGTGTCACGACTTTCAGTGGCGAGGCACACAATAAGCTTCTCTTTAGCACAAGACTGTGCGTGGAGAGTTCCGACAGTTTTTCTCAGCGTCCCAAGGGGTTCTTTGTAGGTCGGAATCACGCACACGTGGTAGAGGGAATCAAACTTGTCTGTTAAGCTTTTGTATTCAACACCACCAGCGGAAGACAGAATGGGTAAAGCAGAGCGACCTGCTTTGAACACAGGGCCTTGTGGTCCGAAAGTGCGTTCAATTATGGGACTCTTCTGCTCTGGATTTTTTGCGAGTTCGTGCCAGTTAGCATCTTTATAGGCATGGCACTTCGGGATACCTATGAAAAGCGAGAACAATGCTGAGTGGATTCCCTTGACCCAGCCATAAGAGACATAACAGCATATGAAAACAACGGTTAAAGCAGGCGAGACGCGGGCACCCCAGAAGGTCACGAACGTGATCATAAAGATGGAGATGAAGGCGGGCGTGGCGAACACGACGCGTTCGAGAGCGCCCCCAGAATACGCGAAATCCGACTTCGAGTCCGCCGAGGGAGTGCTGAGGTATCCGGAGCGCTTCGAGAGCGGACTTGAAGCAAAATCATTTGCTTTCTTCTGCATGGAATCTGCCATCTTCCCCCCCTGGTTGGGCTGAAACGTGTTGCAGCCTAAGACGGTGGGGGCTTGGTGTGACGATGCTTGGATTGAAAGCGCGCCTTTTGCGGGGTGTTACCAAAAAATTCTCAACATATTTTTGGGTCCACAACAAGAAATGCACCATCAGTGTACGCGCAAACAGTTACCAAAAACGTTAACCTGTGATCTTTGTATGCACAAAAAGTCTGCTAAAAAGATGTTTTTGAAAATGCGTCTTCTCTTTCTTCCGCTTGCTTCGTTTTCCACAAATGCTGAATGGATTTTGCCGCGCGCTGCACTCAGCACAACTCGGGACGCAATAGAGTAACGCCACGTCATCGTGTCCGCATATGACGAGCGCGTACTCTTCTCGAGCGTTTGTCGATTCGTCGGGAAAACTTCTTCATCGTTCTCTTCGTTCCCAACGACGACGGACTGTAAGATGCTGCACCATTTCAAGGGCTGATGGTACGTCGAGTACCACTCATCTTCGTGAGCTGAACGTACGCAACTTTGCACTCGTCGATGAGCAGCACGTGAGTTTTCATCCTCGTCTAAATATCATCACTGGACAGTCTGGAAGTGGCAAATCCGTGCTACTTGAAGCCATCGCACAGTTGTGTGGTGCGCCTGCTCGGGAAGAGGGTATCCGAAGCGGTGCTGATTGTGCAGAGTTGGAGGGAAGGTTTTGCGTTGGCAGAGATAAACTTACCGAAATAACATCAATACTTCAAAAACACGATGTACCTGAATTAGCTGAACCGTCTTCATCGCAGTCTTCGGCAGAGTTGGTTGTGGAACGTCGCCTGGTCTATATCGATGACCACCGTCCAGGATCTGACATTGACGAGCAAAGTGCTGATATAAACCAACATCAGACGCAGAGACGAGTTCGTAGCGTCTGCCGTGTGAATGATACGGTCGTACCGGTGAAATGCCTGAGAGAGTTGGGCAAGGTTCTGATCGACTTCAATGGCCAAGGCACGGCAGGTTCTATCGCAGATGAGGAGGCTCAAAAACAGCTTTTGGATGTTTGGGCTGGGACACGCCATCTTCGGACACGCTTCGATGAACTTGCCGGGGTGCTTCTCGTGCACCGTTCTGAACTTGCGTTACTGGAAGAGATTTCGTCAGATGAGCGACAAGAGCTGAGTAACCTGATAGATACAGTACAAGCAGTAGAGCCTGTCAGGGGCGAAGATGTTGCGCTAAAAAGTGAGTTGCGTCGCTTGGAAGAAGCCCGAATGACTGTTGACACGTGTAGCAGTGTGATGAGTACGCTTGGTGGCGACAATTCTGTCGCCGACACTCAGGGTAGCGTTCGGAGTGGTATCAGCAACGCATCGATGCAGATCAAAGGCCTGCTCAATAATGCACAACGGTCAGCACTAAGTATCGGGGTAGAAAACGAAAAAAATGCATCCAGCGAAGCAGGTGAAACGACAGATTCGCTACCAAATCCAGATGGTAGTTCCGATGACACTGACGCTGCGTTGGCGGGGCTTAGAGATGCATTGTCGATGTGTCGTGAAGCTGAACTTCTCGTGTCAGAAGCAGAGCGGCGAGTCGCTGATTATGTCACACTTCTGCGTGCTGACCCCTACTACCAAGAAGAGTGCGTTACCCGACTCCGTAAGCTGGACCGGCTGTGCCGAAGCATCGGTGTCCGGAATATTGAAGAGGCTTGTGATGCTGCTGAGGTAAGAAAATTCGCAACCCCCCGATTCGGATTCTCACCCGTTTTCGTTAATCGTCCTATATTTTCATTTTCCTTCGCGTGAGAACTCATCAAACAATCTCTTCCACCATAATAATTGCGCAGGTTGCGAAAGCAAGACAAGATGCTGCGGAAAACTTTAGAGAAAGACGCAAAACACTTACAGAGTTGGCAGCTGCTACAGAAGCAGAATTAGCCGAGACTGGACTAATACTCGCCACATCTCGTAGAAATGCAGCTGTTGATCTTCGGCGTGACGTCACTACTGCACTTTCCTCTCTTGCTATGGACGGTTGCCGCTTTGATGTCTCGTTGGGTTGGGAAAATATCTCCAGCGATCAAGCGATCCCAGCAACGCCACCGGCTCTCAGCATTTATGTCGATGAATCCGCCATGGATATTGGTGAAGAAGGTTCTTCGCGGTACCTAGTGCGAGCTGGCGGACTTGACCGTGTGACCTTTCTCCTTGCGGCCGGACCAAATGAGTCCCTTCGTTCTATGAGATCAGTAGCCTCAGGTGGTGAAACCGCCCGGCTCTTACTCGCAATGAAGCTCTTGCCTGCAATTCGAGCGACGCATGGGGAGGAGAGCGTGGAACAGGACGAAGTGCCAGGAGACGAAGTGCCAGGATTTGCTCGTTCTCTACAGGGCGCGCTGCGAGGCGTTGCTGCAGAAGCAGGTCTATCCTCACTCATGCAGACATATGATGCCTTCGGCGATGCAATGGCAGTGGAATCTAGCAGAATCTCAGTCTTTGACGAGCTTGATAGTGGCGTCGGTGCTCGAATTGGGGGAAAAATTGGGTCTTCCCTCCGATTACTGGCTGAAAAAGGAAATCAACAAGTGCTTTGTGTCACGCATTTACCACAGGTCGCGGCATATGGAGACAGGCACTTGCGTATCAGTAAGGGGGTTGCAAATGGGTCGGCAGAGATGACGAAAGTTTCCAGTGAGAGCAGGATTCGAATCACCGTTGATGTGTTGCAGGATGAGGAATCGCGTATTGAGGAGATCTCAAGCATGCTCGGCTTGGGAGATGATGAGGGAAGACGATCAGCGGAAAGGATGCTTCAGACAAGTGCAGCTTCAGCTCCAGATTTGTGATTAAAATATTTGAGATCACTGGAAGTTATTTTCATCTACGTAAATGTCCGATTAGCTTGTAGCACCGCCGAATCCATAAACGCCACCCTATCATCCGACACAACTTCGATCTCTGGTGCAAGCAATCTGACATACCTATCGAAGTAAAGAATCTGCTTGAGGAGCAACCCAAATTCTCGAGGGAATTTGACTCCATTTTTTTCCCCTACCTGTACGACATCTACTAATAATTGACTAACCACTTGTTGATCCACAGCCAAAGTAGCAGCTACGCCATCTCCATCACCTGTCTCTGAAACAACAATATCTGGATCCAATTGATCCAAGGACTCATATATAGTTCGCAAATCATCAGCAAATTCTGCAGTGTTGACATCGGACTGTGCGGCCCCCATTTGCACTAGTGACTTTGCCATGAGAGTATAGTCTCGCGAGGCAGTTGCTTGAAAAAATATCTGCACGGCACCCCAAACACCGGGGGAAATACGCCCAACGATGCCAAAATCTATAAACGCAACGCGCCCCTCTTTTGTGACCAACAGGTTTCCAGCATGTACATCAGCATGAAAAGACTCGCAGGCAAGAACTGAACCAAACCACGTGTTTAATGCTGTGATAAGAATCTGTTCAGCATTGTCCTCAACATCAGCATCTACCCCCGTGATTTCGCGAAACGCATTCAGGTCTGTGAGAGGACATCCGTACAACCGTTCAAGAGTCATCACCTTCTTCGAGGATTCGCCTAGATAGACGTACGGGGCGATGGCGTCTGTGATTTCAGCGTTGTCCAAATAGGTTTGAAACGCAATAATGTTTTGAGCTTCCTTAGTGAAATCCACTTCTTCCATAATCGAGGAGCGTATGTCTCCAACGATATCAACCAGTGAAAGTCGCGCAAGATCTGGATTGAGAAAAGTTAGAACTCGCGATGCCATGTAGATGAAGGACAAATCTGCATTGAGGGTATCTGTGACGCCAGGCTTCAAAACCTTGATGACGACATTTTTCCTGCTCCCCCTTAATACAGCGGCGTGGACCTGTGCTACAGAGGCTGACGCCAGTGGGACAGGATCAACTTTCTCAAAAATATCTTCCACCGGCTTCCCAAGTTCATCTGCTATGATCTCACGAATAGTGGTGAACGGTACCGCTGGAGTTCTATCAAAACACTTTTGGAACTCGCGAACATATTCATCAGGGAATAAAGTGGGCGAACTCGCGATGAACTGACCAAGCTTGATGTAGGTCGAACCCAAGGCCTCAAAGAGTTGGCGCAACAGTTCCTCGGGTTTAGGGGGGTTCGCAGGGTCTTGCAGAAGGCGAGTCCCAAGTGCGGAGCAAGCTTGTGCCGCGTAGAAAGTGCGGGACACGCCGCTCGGTCCCGTCGATATAGCGATTTCTACAATCTCTCGAAGTAGTTCGGCTGCCTCTTGCGCACGCTTAGTAACGTCCGGGGAGGGTTGACCGGAGGACGTCGTCGAATACGCTGAAGCAGTTTGATGAAGCACCAAACGTTGTCGTCGAGGTGCTAATAGGCGCCTCGCGCTTGGCCTTGGCGACGATGCACTCGTGTAACCTCTGACGACACTCCATGTGGACATAGGTATCGCTTTGTGACAGATTGTCGAAACCATCACCGAAGTACTCCCAGTCCGTCCGTGTCCCTTGAGTGCTTCGCTATATCAGGTCTCCACGTCGGTGCATTTCGGAGTGCCTCGCTCCCGGGCATATTTTCAGTTGATTTTGGCGCGACGCAAAAACTTGAATCCGCCCAGCCCCACTCGTGTTTTGCGTCATTAATTTCACCGGCGTCCCGATCTATGGACAGCCGAGCTTCGACGATTCCTCACGGACCTCAAGGGGACAACATGAAGGTGAGACATCTTACTATTTTGACGCGTGGCTTCCCATTGATTTGAATGCGCGAGATGTCCCATCGTGAGTTTACACCTTCCCCGTGCTAAATCTTCGTGTCCCAACTTTTTACGGTTCAGGCGCCGTCAGAGGTCCAAGCAAAGAGCGTCGGCGAGGTTGTGCTTTCTTGGAACACAGAGCTTGAGAGTCGCACGGTACGTTTCGCAGACTGCATTGGTTAAACTCACTTCGCTCGTAGAGCTCACTTCCCCTTGCGTACCATGTCGCTAATATCTCGAACACTCCATTGGTATCGTCCTCGCCTTCGCAGAACTTTTTCAAGTCGAAGGCAAAAAGTCTGGCTGAGTGGGATCGCCACATCTTGAAAAACAGGCACCAGCTCATGGCCTTGCAGGCGAGTACACAAATATGAAGCATTGTCCCTGAATCACCTTACCTTACCTTTTCACTCGTAGCTCTCGAGCGTCAGCGAGGTGCTTTTTCGATTTACCTATGCTGTTGACTTACGTTAGTTTGACGTCGCTCCACTCACAGGTTGACCTCGGGAAAGCCTCGACCTCCCAAGATAGGCTGGAACGTCAGCTCGATATCCTTCAAGTTCACCAAAAACAAATCAGTGATGCGCTGAACGTCATGGAAGCCGAAGCCGAACATCTATCGAGGTGGGTACTCTTCCAAGATCGATCTCGATATATTCTCAAACCAAACTCACCTTCCTCACCCTCCTTGTGTTTCGTAGGTCTCCCCAGCACAGCGCTGCAATTGAAAGTCAAACGTCCAGCAGCCAGGAGACACTTTACAGCCTTGCCGAATCCATAAGTGCTCATCTCAGTAGCCTGGGTGATGCGCTTCACGGGATCGTTCCGACAACCACAAGTGGCGAAGAGGTACGTAAAGACGACGCTTTTTTAGATGTTGCTTGCGCAACTGCCCAAATTAACAACACCGTTCTGGCTGGTAGCAGTTTCTAACCCACAATGTTTCCCTTTTTCCCAAAGGAATTCAACCTCGCGATGGAATCGTCCGGGTTGAACACTGCGTTTCCCAGCGAAGTGCTGAAGGCACACCTACAAACCTTACACTCCATAGAGCAGAAGATCTCTCATGCCTCTGCTGCCTTGCGTTGAAAATTACGTACACTAGCTCTAGAAACATAATTTCACCTATAACCTGTACACTCATACCTCGTCTTTCTTGCTGATGACGCATGAATAAATCCCTGAGCTTCAGCAATTTTGCAGATGACGCGCACACACTGACCAATAGCTTCAGTTTGGGCGGCGCAGCACTCCGGCGCGCGGCAGTGATGGAGGCGACAGAGCTCGCTGGCCATGTTTCTGCAGGCGTCATTGCGGGTACCGTAGTCGAGGCGACGTTGTATCCCATAGACACGATAAAGACTCGTTTGCAAGCCGCGCGCGGGGGAGCGTCGGTGAACTGGAGAAATCTGTATAAAGGGATCGGCGGCAACCTCGCTGGCGTCGTCCCCGCCTGCGCGGTATTCTTCGCCGTATACGAGCCAGCAAAGCGTATACTGCTTCCTGTCGATGGCAATAAATTGACTAATTCCGACCGCACGGTCGGTGCGCATCTCATAGCCGCCGCATCCGCCGGACTTGCAGCGTCCATCGTGCGAGTGCCGACCGAGGTTGTTAAGTCTCGCATGCAGACTGGGCAGTTCGCAAGTGCACGAGGTGCGGTCTGGCACATTGCCTCTCGGGAGGGCATTGCAAGCGGGTTGTTCGCTGGATTTGGCTCATTTCTTCTACGCGATTTACCATTTGACGCGATCGAGTTCGCATCTTACGAACAGATGAAGCTCGCCTGGTCATCTGTCGGTGGTGGCAGTGGCAACGAGATCAAGCAGCACGAGTCGGCAGCCATCGGAGCTGTTGCGGGAATGCTGACAGGCGCAGTGACGACGCCTCTGGACGTCGTAAAAACACGACTCATGACACAAGGGGGGAAGATGGGGGAAAAACGTTATTATAAAGGCGTATTGGACTGCGTGACACGGACGGTGGCTGAAGAGGGCTGGATCGCCCTGCTTAAGGGGATCGGCCCGAGGGTGACATTTATCGGGCTTGGGGGTGGTGTGTTCTTCTTTGTGTTGGAAGGCGCGAAGAAGGCGCTAGGGGTCGACAAACGTTCAGCGACTTCCAGTATGAGTAGAGCAGACGAAGGAGGTGAAGTGTGAATTCATGAAGGACTGGTGTTGCTTGACCTCGGTGGTGGGGCTGTGCACAGACGGTCAGATTCATAGGCGCATAGGCTAGGCGGAAAAACTTATTAATTAGAAAAATATTTGTTGTTGTTTTATCTCGCGCCACACCTGCACTAAAGTTCCTTTCTCCAAGTAATAAGTGCCCTAATGCAGATTAGACGAAAGGTAATATGCTTCCAATTTTCTCCGAGCAGCCAGTAGTTTGGAATGAGTAATTTTATTTCCTGACTAATATGCATACATGTTTTTTCCCATCTTTTTCAATGATTTTTTGGTCTGAAAATAAATTAAACTCTTCATATCGGGATGATGAGGAATTCCTCACAGGATGTGAGAGAAAACCTGCAAACTTGCGAACGCAACGAGCAGAAAAAGGCGAGCAGGATTTTGTCGAAATTCAAAAGAAAACGCCTGTTTAATTTTTTAATTTTTCTCGAAAAGTGCTTTTTATTGTCACTTTCCCCAGACTGTTTACCCCTACATCTATTTGTGATTAAACGTTTTCTCTGTTGACACCTTATTTTAATAAGATTTCTCGCGCTGGCGATCCATTCCACGGTGCGCCGTCGACCAACCAACTAACAAGCAAAGATGCCCCCTAAAGCCGCCCCCGCCCACCCCAAGTACGAGGACATGGTGAAGGCCGCCATCCTGGCCCTCAAGGACAGGAACGGCTCCTCCGTCCCCGCCATCGCCAAGTACGTCGGCTCCAACTTCAAGCTCCCCGGCAACTTCAAGAAGATTCTGTCCACCCAGCTCAAGAACCTCGTCAAGTCCGGCAAGCTCGTCAAGGTCAAGGCCAGCTACAAGCTCGGCGAGGCCCTGAAGAAGGCGCCCAAGAAGCCCAAGAAGAAGGCTGCCCCCAAGAAGAAGAAGCCTAAGGCCAAGAAGGCGCCCAAGAAGCCCAAGGCCAAGAAGCCCAAGGCCAAGAAGGCCAAGAAGGCGCCCAAGAAGAAGGCCGCCAAGAAGAAGGCGCCCAAGAAGAAGGCCGCCAAGAAGGCGAAGAAGTAAGCAACGACGACGACTACAAGTGTTGTTGTGCTTCCGACGACGAGGAGGTGAGTTAATAGAGAGGCACCTCTCAGAGAGCGCCCTTTGTTCCCTCTCCTCCGCTCCTTCACGGTGTCTCCTCGACACCACCATCTGCGCTCGTAAGAATTCAAGTAAAATGTGGGACAATTTTGAAATACACCGCACCTGCCTCAGTGACAGGAGACGGACGTTTCTAACGCATCACCATCGTTACACGGTTCTTTAGTTTAACACACAAGCTAGTCTCGCTTTACATCTCACCTCCTACCCATCTATCGAACACTCTGCTGCTGTCTCGCACCTCGAGCAGCGGGGCGGCACCGTCGCGCTCATACTCGCGCTCGACAACCTTGCAGACTCCGCGAGCTGTTGACCACCCGGCACTGATAATGAGGTTATTTCCGGACACGACAACTCCCGTTGTAATTCCACCAGGAAGAGATATATGCTGAGCGTCAAGGATGTCATCGCCATCTTCCTTCCTCAGAATCCTCGCGCGCTGAGTTGTCTCCTCGCACTCGAAATTGAACCGTGTGTTCCCGATACCTTCACGCGCATCCTCTTTGTCGGCGACAAGACTTGCCGGAATCGCTAAACGGTTGAATGATCGCCATTCCCCGACAGAACTCTCCGCGGGCTCCGTGGAAAGCGTCGCAATCTCTGTTAAGACCTTTAATCCCTCTTCGACATCAATGTCAGCGTATGCTCGCTCAGGACCCAACCACTTCTCTATACTCACAACAACTTTCCCCAGGCGAAACTGTGCTGGAGTTGAGGTAAAAACCGTTTGCACAACTCTCGCACACTCAGCGCCCCCTGGAGCTACAATGTTGAACTCAAAATCCTGAAACGAGAAAAGAGGGGCAGGGTCGATACATAGTGTGTAAGAACAAGAATATTCGTATGTGACAGAAATACGTTCACGAGCACTTGGAAACAAGTTGCGCGCACTTTACTTTTCTTGTCAGGGAGAAAACCAAAAAACCAAAACAAGGACTTTGAACATTAAAAACAGTTCTGGCGCACCTGTTGTGTTTCGCAGAGATCTTTTGAGAGATGCATGGGTCCTGATGTATATGTTCCATCCTCAAAATATGCCTATGTCACCACCGACATGGAAGACGGAATCGAGTGGGGTTAGTGCGTCTGGTACAACTCGCTTGCGGGAAGATGTGTTGCGCCTTCCCCTGACTTTAATTTCACGTCGTCAAAACGGACTTGAAGCAAGATATATGACAAGGTGGCAATTGCAGACGAACAGAGCAAACGGGAATGGAAAGTGATTCGTATGGGTATGCACGTACAAGTCCAGGTTCATCATTGTCGGTATTTCTCGATTCCGATGTTGAATACTGCAAGAGAGAGTCGTGGTTGGTCAAAACAGGGTTAGTTTCAAGTCAGTATGCGTGTCGGACGGTGGACGAGCCCGGTGTCTACCCGCGTTCTCACCTCAACCCCATCTTTGCCCTCTGTAATAATGGTCGACGTCTCATCTAGACTTTTACCGTTCGCTCGAATCACACGAAGCTGTCCGGTCTCTGTGGCAACGTCAGAATCAAAGCGACAGGTGTTCAGATTGTGAGCTACATTCATGTGAGCCTATTTTCGCACGAGAGGGACTTGAGGGAGAGCGCATAGGAGTGTTTTCGCGAGCTCACGACTCATGTAGACCTGCTTCCGCACCTTGAGCCAGCCTAAGTCGATTGGGGACTTCTATGTCGCAATCATTGGATATAAATTGCTCGAACACCGCGCGATTTCCAATCCACACTCCCGCACATGAGTTACAGAATCCCGACCATCTCGGAGTTGCAAGTCGCTCCCCTGCTGTCAGATACGTGGTGGTCTCCTGCAAGGCACGCGAATCTCAGTACCGACCCAAAATAAAGTATAAAGACACAAACTATCGGAGTTAGTCGTAAAATGAACAATGACGCACCATGAGGAGGGGTTCTATGTCGTATGATCTCGTCAAAGCGGTGGTTGCGGTCCTCGTCGAGGGTTTGCCCGAAAAGGAGCGTTTCCCGAGCTGAAGCTGATGATGCCGTCGCCATGCCGGGTGCTCACCTCTGACGCGTGTTGGGCTTAAATCACTCCCATTCTTTTGGCCGGTCGCACAACGAACCGGTGCCCTGACAAAACGAACTGACGACATCTTTGCGCACAACGTTGAACGTCTCGTCAAGTGAAGAAGGGGGCGATGTTCTTTCTAGAAACCCGAAACGTCTTGAACTACAAAGAAATCGACCAGTCGACGCAGCAGCCTATCCGCTCCGGCAATGCTTGAATTTTTTTCTGTGCTGAGCTGTCTTCGGCACGGCACGGCACCGGCGTCGTCCACTACTTTCGGCTCCCTGCCGCACCACATCCTTCTCTAACACTTTATCAGGATGGCTCTTCGTCATTTCGTTCGTACCACCGCGCCCAAGATGGGTCTTCAGGGCAGCATTCCTGCCTTGAGCACCTCGATCGCGCGTAACTACAGCACTGGTGAGGGGGTTTTCGTTTTCCTAGACCCTTCTCGTCCGATCTTCCTGTGTTTCCTTTCCCTTCCTTGGCATTCCTGCGAAGACCTATCTCTTCGTTATCCATAGCTGCTAGCGACTGACATTCTCCACGCCCAACTATTCGTCGCTTTGCGCAGTCATCGAAGGCCTGAAGTATATGCAGTCTCACGAGGTGCGTGCAATGAACGGCCCAAACTTTCCCACTGGTCCTTTGCTTTCCTGTTCAAAACACAAAGCACGCCTCCCCAAGGTTTTTAACTAGACACATCACACATAAACTGACGCGAAGATCCTCTTTATATACTCTGTTGCAATATCATGATGTGACCACAGTGGGCCAAGGTTGAGGGCGACGTCGTCACTGTTGGTATCACTGACCACGCGCAAGCTGAGCTTGGTGACGTCGTGTATGTTGAGCTTCCAGAAGTGGGTTCCACCGTCACACACAAGTCCACCTTTGGCGTCGTGGAGTCAGTCAAGGCTGCCTCTGATGTGTACTCGCCGATTTCTGGTGAGGTGGTCGCGATAAACGAAGATCTCGCCGATTCACCGGGTAAGGTCAACGAGGGTGCTTATACCGATGGATGGATGATGAAAGTTAAGATGTCCTCCCCTGCGGAGCTTGACTCGCTCATGGATGCTGCGCAGTACGAGGCGGCATGCGATCAGTGAGGAGGCGGCGATCAGTGAGAAGGTTCGCCGTAACTAGTAATGTTTTCTTGCAATCAATGTTTTCATTTACAAACTCGCAGCATTTAAGAGTAGAGGTCGTCGTCATCGTCAGCGCCTGCACCTCCAGCGAATACATTCGCGTTACCGGTGGCGTTCAAATCGGCGCCTCCGCCACCTGCGGTGTTGGGTCGAGTCGCACCATCAGGAAAGCGGAAGTCGTTGCCAAAGCCACGAGACTGCTGGAGAGTCTGCGAAAAGGCCTGATACTTGCGGATGTCCGCATCACTGACTGAACGGCGAGCGTACTTCATGGCTTCCTCAAAATGAGCTTTGGTAATCTCGGGGACAGGGTCGACATATTCATCGTCGTTATCCATGGAATCTGGGTTGGCTGCTGCAGCGCGCTCACGCTCGATGTCGCGCTCGATGCTTTCTCGGATAGCAAACTTGCAGGCACGTTGGCAGATTTCCGTGATGTCAGCGCCAGAGAAGCCATTCGTGAAGCGTGCGAGCGTGTCCACGTCGACATCAGGAGCAAGGGGTGACTTGCGAAGGTTTGCCTTGAAGATAGAGAGCCTGGATTTCTCGTCAGGAAGTGGAATGTAGATGAGCTGATCGAGACGACCTGGACGCATGAGTGCAGAGTCGATGATGTCGGGGCGGTTGGTAGCACCAATGATGAACACCGTTTTCTTGGAGCCCATGCCATCCATCTCGGTAAGGAGCTGGTTTAGCACACGGTCAGCGGCGCCCCCAGCGTCGCCCGAACTCGAACCACGCTGGTTGGCGATGGAGTCAAGCTCATCAAAGAAAAGGACACACGGGGCGGATTGCCTCGCCTTGTCGAAAAGTTCGCGAACATTTGATTCAGACTCGCCAAACCACATCGTCAGAAGCTCAGGGCCCTTCACAGAGATGAAGTTCGCTTGACACTCATTCGCGATAGCCTTGGCGAGTAGAGTCTTACCACAACCTGGAGGCCCGTAGAAAAGAACACCCTTGGAGGGAGCCATGCCGAATTTCTCGAACTTCTCGGGATGTTCGACGGGGTACTGAACAGTTTCCTGAAGTTCCTGCTTGACAGTCTCCAGGCCTCCAATATCCTCCCATGACACGTTAGGAACCTCAACCACGGTCTCACGAAGGGCAGAGGGGTCAGAGGTGCCAAGAGCGGTCACAAAGTGATCATTGGTCACCGCCATGGAGTCAAGTATCTCGGCATCGATAGTCTCGTCCTCGAGGTCAATGACATCCATCTTCTCACGGATGCACTGAAGCGCGGCTTCCGTGCAAAGCGCAGCAAGATCAGCTCCAACGTAACCATGCGTCTCCTTGGAAATCTTCTCGAGGTCAACCTCCTCGTCTAGCTTCATGTTCTTCGTGTGAATACGAAGCACTTCAAGTCTACCAGTCTCGTCCGGCACGCCAATATCGATCTCGCGATCAAAGCGACCAAAGCGTCTCAGAGCAGCGTCAATAGAGTTGGGGCGATTCGTGGCCCCCATGACGATGATGTGTGCACGAGACTTCATGCCATCCATCAAGGTGAGAAGCATTGAAACGATGCGACGTTCGACCTCGCCCTGCGTTTTCTCTCGCTTGGGAGCGATGGAGTCGATCTCATCGATGAAAATGATAGCGGGAGCATTTTTCTCAGCTTCCTCGAAAGCCTTGCGAAGGTTGGATTCTGATTCACCGGCAAGCTTGGACATGATCTCTGGTCCGTTAATGAGGAAGAAGAAGGCGCCAGTCTCGTTTGCTACAGCACGGGCAATCAAGGTCTTCCCTGAGCCAGGGGGGCCATACAGAAGAATACCTTTGGGAGGCTTTACGCCGATTGTCTTGAATAGGGTGGGATGGCGCAAGGGAAGTTCGACAAGCTCGCGAATTTGCGCCATCTGCTTGCGCACACCCCCAACGTCGTCGTAACCTACCTCGTCAAGCCTCTCTTCGTCTTCCCGGTTTATGGGCTCGCCCTCGCAGAAGATCTCTGTGTCAGGCGCCACAATGCAGTACTCCGCGGGATCTGTCTCGACAACCTTGAATTCCACTCCACGCATCCCACCTCGAGCGAGAAAAGTGTCGCCCTTACGAACGGGACGGTAGGCCTCAAGGAAGTATGGCTTCAAGTAAACGTCAAACAGGTTACCGCTGACGCCTTCAATCGTGTCGCTGAAAGGAAGAACGTGGATCCGCTGCCCATACTTCACGTCAGTGCACTGCGGAGTAAAAGTACGTGAATTGAAACGTCAGTAAGGTAAAATGTAGCACATTCACACCGTGCGTGGCTCCTGGTAGGGATTACCAGTTGACACAAACCGTGTGATGCTAGAAAAATGTTTGTTGGAGAAACGGAGTTGTTGTATGACGACAGATTTTGCAAAAAAAACAAGGGTTGATGAAAGCGGACAGATCTGAAGATCGCGAGAAAACATACCTGGTGAACGGATACGACATCGCCGAGGCGAACGCGCAAGTTTTTGCGGACGACCTTGTTCATCCGAATCTTACCCTCCTCACAGAAGTCATCAGCGAGGACGATACAGACAGTATCTTTCCGCTTCTTGCCCTTGATTAACACGGTATCACCGCGGAATAGCTGGAGCTCGTCCATCTTCGCTAGATTAAGCGCTACGACGGAGTTGTCGTCGTTCACGGCCTCGTCTGTAGAAGTTCGTCGAGAGAGACAGGATGGGAAAGGATAATGGTCAACGGGGTGAAATATACAGATTGTGGATCGTGTTCGTCGTTGACCATCGATTGAAGTCTCTAGGAACCGAGCCCCCGTTCGATCTTGAGATCTTGCGGAGAAACGTCATCCCTAATCAGATCTAGATCTGGGTTAGCGCCAGAATTGGAGACTTACCGACGACGAGGCGGTTCGGAGACTTCTTGCGTTCGAGGATAGCGGTGGAGACATCTTTCTTAACGCCAGAGCCCGATGGGACGGCAGTATCGTCAACCATGTCGTTTTACCTTACAGCACTCTCCCGTCGTGAGAGGAAGCAAGGGATTGGATTGTGAGTCCTCGGAGGGCCGCGGGCGTATTTTTATTTCTAATTTTTGCTGCGGCAACAAAACTGGGCTTTTTTCGTTCGGGACCAGCAGACTTCGTTCGTTCCAGAGAACGAATAAAAGCGCGGTTGGCTCCACGCAGGGTGGTAGAGACCGGTGGAGAACACGTGCTCATTTCCATTTTTTTGCCGCATCATCCAATTACAACTCGCTACCAGCGGAGGACTCTCGGCTGACAATGGTTGCTCTGCGACACGACACAGGTTTCGTCGTGCCAGAACGATTGTTAAGGACAGTGAACGACATCCCAAAGTTTCTGGCTTCCAGAGCGTGTAAGAGCCTTGTAGAGTTCATACAGGCACTCAACATGGCGACCCGAGGGGCTAAGCTCTCGGATGAGTGCACCGTATCTCCACTGGTGCAACACATCCTCGACACTCTGAACACGATGGAAGGGTGGTGCGAAGAGTATCCACCTAGCCAACAGCAGATGCGATACGGCAACGTCGCTTTTAGAGAGTGGCACAGTCGTTTAATGTCTTCTGCAGCAGGTGAGACAAGCATCGAAACTCTCGATAACAGTCTCCGGTTGACTAACACATCTCACTTCGATTTTTTCCTTCGTAGACTTGGTGAGAATGATCCTTCCTGAAGAGTATAAGGTAAGCATTCATGTGCCCGTGTCACATAGCATCGTATCAATAATTGACAAGAATTTCTTTTTTTCTGCGTTGCAGGAGGCTGTCTTTGAGCTTGCGCCATACCTGTGTGAGAGGTGAGTCTGATACCAGAATTCCCGCTAACCCGTACGACAACGATTTTAAGATCTATTCTGGATTGCTAACTCAAGCCGCTCTCGTCTTGACTTGTGCCGTAACAGCTTTGGGAACGCTACACGCATCGACTACGGGACAGGTCATGAAAATACGTTTGTAGCATTCCTTGTGTGTTTGTCTGAGTTAGGTCTCGTGACCAAGGACGATCATAAGGCCTTGGCGATAAGGGTCTTCACAAAATATGTCTCCTTGATGCGCAAAATCCAAATGAGATATCGGTGAGTTGTCTTGCTCGTGGCTTTCCCTTTGTACGCTGCTAAGTTATTTTTTAACTCACTCACAGGCTTGAGCCCGCGGGCTCTCAAGGTGTCTGGGGACTTGATGATTATTGCTTCCTCCCATTCTATTGGGGAGCCTCACAGCTCCTTGACCACGAGACAATAAAACCTAGCTCAATACACGTTAACCAGGTCCTCCAAACTTTTGGGGATGAATACATGTATCTATCATCAGTGCAGTTTGTAAAACAGGTGAGCCCATCACGTCAATCGTGTTTTTTACTCGTGGTGGATCACATCGGAGGTGAATTTCGTATTGTATTTTTGAGCAGAGCTTATTTCAATCTTCACTGTAACATCCACAGGTCAAGAAGGGAAACCTAGGCGAAACATCACCAATGCTGAACGATATTAGCGCCGTGCTTAGTTGGGAGAAAATAAATTCGGGGCTCCTAAAAATGTATAAGGTTCGTTCGTCATGATGCAGAAGAGCATCGCTTTTGCAAACCCTTCTGACATTTTCTTTGTTCGCACGCCCAGGTAGAGTGCCTAGGAAAGTTTCCAGTAATGCAGCATTTCTTGTTCGGTTCAATACTCACGCTCGAGGGGAGTGGGGGAGATTCTTGACATCACAATATCATAGTTGAACCTTGTTTGTATTAAAACTTAGAGCTCACTTTTGACATCATTTCTGATAGTACCGCTGGACTACAGAGTGGCACTTTCTTCAGGTCATTGGGTTGATATTCTCTTTCTAACAGTGATGCAATCTGACTATGGGCCTCTGCGATGTTGCTCCTGATAGGATTAAAGATAATCTCTCGAGTTGCCGCCCCAGTCAGGTACAAGGACATCTTCTCAACGCACGCGGGTAAATCTGTGTCGAGTGACTCATTCACTCGCGCGACAACTTCAGCGAGTCTTTCAGGAGCGGCAAACGCCGCACTGCTCACCTGAGAGCCATCAGTGAGCGTTCCCGAAACACGAAGAGCAGTTACCTTGGTTATGAACCCGAGCATCGGCTCAACTATTTTTCGCGTCACAGCCTGTACGATCAAAGTATAAGGATAATGTTGTCAGTTGTCTCAGTAAGGTAAGCAGGAAACAAAATACTACGGCAGAAAGGGTCGTACCATGATGTATGCCTCACACGCAACCTTCAAGTGACGCTCCAATTCTCTTTGACTGTCCACAGTGGACTCTACCAAGCGAGGTGCTCCCTTGGCAGCGAGAACGATCAACGCATTTGCATCAGGAGACGTCGAAAATAAACTTAGCTCACCAGCAAGCATTCGCCTCATCTGGCCACGCAAGTGCGAGAAATCGAGTTCTCGAACTGGCACCGAGTGAGCTGCAAGATCTGACTCAAAAGGGGAGATTTGCTCTCTCAACACCAACAAGTGTTTGATGGCAAAAAGCTGCCCATCGAAATTACTTCTCCGGCTCATGATTGTACGGCTGGCCATCTGAATAGAGTCAGAGCATATCTGCACTGCCTCCTGCGCTAGACCTGAAAACGTCCTGGAATCCAGGCTCCTATAGAGTATAGCAAGACACGACAAAGTGCTCTGCAGAGGGGGATACCAATGCTGACGGCTTTTACCACGCTCTCTGGTGGATTTCAGACTTTGGTCAGCATAATCTTCAGGTACCACGCTCGCATCCGCCTCATCCATGTCTGACAGCATCCCACTTGAAGATGCATTCTCTAATTTACCTGGATAATCAAGATCTGCATTAGTAGGACGGTAATCTTCCACTTCCTCCTTGATGAATGACTGAGCGCGGAAAACGAGGCGCTCACGAATGTCGCCGAGGAGTGCCTGCACGAATGGTCGCATCACATCACCTGTCTCCCCGTGTTTTCCAAGCTGCTCCTCCATCACCTCCTCGCTGAGCAAATCAACCAGTTCAGCGAGAAAATACACGTCATTCAAAGCAATATATCGAGGACGAATTGCATCGTGCAATGCTGCTCCGATTGGCTCCATCAAAGTCCACATGGATGAGACAATGTCACTGCTCTCCAAAGGGAAAGCGCTCTCGAACAGCTCTCGCTCCGCTCGGCAAACCTGTAGAAAGTATGCGCAACCGGCACGTATGAATGCAGACAGCGAAACTTCTGTCGAGTACTCCGAGATGCGCAGCTTGACAAAATCGAGAATAAGTGCAGTTCTCTGCTCACAATAAATTGCGCGACAGTCTGAAATCACTTGTGCGTACTCTTTTTTATTCGATGTTACCCCGCCAAGCCGTGTGCGAGAATCAACCTCAACCATCAGGGGCCGTAGGTTGGATATGGCGGAACGAAACTTGACATAGAATACGGGTGTAATCAAACCTTCGCTTGACAAGGCACTGTCGTCCGTACTGTTTTTGTCCTCGACGTTGTGGTGTTGGCGAACGAGAGTCACAGCCGTACGAAGCGTGGCGAAGACATGCGACCTCACTCGTGAGAGCGCACGACTTCGAAGTTGCGAGCATTTTACCGCATACGTAGAGTACGCGGTGTATTGAGGATGCGCGTCGATAAACGAGCTGCAGTCGTCTAGTCTTTTCAGCATAGGTATGAAACCAACTTTGTCAACTTTTGAAAGACCGCCTGGGAAGCCCTGCATGATGGTTTCCAGCTCTTCAAAGTTCTCCAGCTTTTCGTTCAAAACCTGCACGAACTGAAGCAGTCGTTTCTTTTCTGACGCGAGTTGTGAACACTCATCCTGCAAGGTTTGCCTACGGCCAACGATGGACCTGTAGTTATCTTTCAGGCTATTGAAATACTCCTGAGACTGATCTGCACTTTCCAGCAGTACGTCACACATTTTGATGTACTGTTCGAGCGCGTCCAGGTGACACCTGAACCTTTCATCAGTTTCTACCTTCCGTCTGGCCTCGATATCCGTATACCACTGATGGAACTGATGCGCAGAGTGCACATCCACAACTGCCGAGTCATACGCGGCCTTTCCAATCTGACGATCTCGCTCCTCCTCCTCTGATGCTAAGTGCGATGGAACCAAACGTTCGGACGTCATTTTCACGAGAGAGGCGACGGCATTGAGCTGCTTGCCGGTGAGCGGAGAACTCTCCCACACATGTGTGCTGCTGCGTGTAGCATCAACACGACTTTTCCTATGACTTTGGCTCATCGTCAAAGGACGTGACGATGCCGTGGCATTGGTGCCGGTTTGCTATGATTCTGTGCAAGAGAACAATTTTAAGACCCTTGCTTGCTTGCTTGCTTCGTTCGTTGAGCTCGAGCGATATTTGAGTATTCAGTTCATTCCTTCGTTTTCCCCACAACGCCAAATATGATCCGGCGTGCGTCGCTCGTCCTGCTGGAACTTAAATCGGTCCTCGCCTTGGTGAACACAAGAACACTTGCCCCACAAGACGTTCGAGCACGCGGTGCCTCAGCAAGGTCGGCGGGAGCTAAATCATGGCACAAGCATCCGTCGCAGCGAGGGTGGGTATCGCCGCGTCACAACAACCAAAGCAGTCTCCAAATACTTTCAGTCAACGGACTGTCTTCTTAACCGTTCCTTGTCTTAACATGTCTCGTGCACACTGCTACCAGGAACGATACGCTAAAAAAAAAGAGGCTGAAGATCTGAGAAGGGCCTTCGAAAGGCTCGATACGAGAGGGTAAGTGCACACGCATGCATCCACATTAGACCACACAACTGACCGGTCTAACCTTGACTCACTCCCCAGGGATGGAAAAATCGACCCAGAAGAATTGGGCACTGTGTTTCAGCAGTTGCGCCACAAAACGAAAAAGGTGAGTGGTAATTTTGAAAGAGCCTGTGATTTATTTACAACTGTCTTACAGCTCTCGCAACATGGGCGGGTTGGCGCACTTGATGCACCTCACGCCCCCCCTGGTTCTGGTCGTCTGCACAGCCGCACTCATTTTTTGGCGAGGACGAAAAAGTAATAGCTGACGAACATCTCTCCTTTTCCAAATGTACAGTCGGACATCGAAGACATGATTTGGGAGGTGGACGATGATTGTGACAAGTGCGTGAACTGGCCAGAGTTCCAGGCGATGTATCATCGCTGTCGAAATGACAAGACAGGTGTGTTTTACGCGTAATTCCCCCACACTTCAAAAGTCTCCAGAGACAGAACTAATGTTTCTCCATTTTGATAATTGTCTGCAGGATACGAGCCTCGTCGACTGTTTAACGTCGTAGAGTTTCTCATGAACGACAAGGACAATGATGGATCAGTTTCCGTGGAGGAAGCCATGCAAATCTTATATCTTCGCCATGGAAGGGGCCCGTTGGATACGGTACGAAATATTTTGCTCTCAAGTTTTCCAGGCGTGCCGTGCGCCGTGTGACTCACGAAGCTAACTAACCAACTCGCTTTGCTCTTGTTTCACAGCAACTTGAGGAGATCTTCGGGACCTCCGATACGAACACCATGAAAGATTTGACCCTGACTGAATTTCTTGATAGCCTGAACATATCTCATGTCAAGCAACTTCGTTCCAAGCCGGCGGCGAAGACGTACAAATCTCTACCGGGAAAGTCATAGATATTTGTTAGTGCTGAGATTATGTGAGTGAACGCTTGCGGAGTTGTCTTTATACACAATTTTTTCGAGGGACTCGGTAACTTTACTCACTGCTCATAGCGCACAGTTTCGGCAGGTAAAGTTATAGCCCATACTCAGTGAGAAGGAACAGCTCGGGGCTCATCTGCAGCTAATGCCATGCCCATCTTTTCGTTTCCAGCCTTCGTAGAGTTCTTTACCACCTGTCTCAGCATGAAGTTCTCCCTTTCCAAGGTGTTTATCTTCGACTCGAGTCCCGCCGTTTTAGCTTCCATGGCGCGCCGCTCATCCTCTAGGGTGGACATGTAAGCTTTCTTTCGCTCGCGAGCTTGTTGAGCTGAGACGCGATTGCGAAGGAGACGCTTGAGTCTTTTACGTTCCTTCTCATCTTCTATGTGGTTGTACTTGGTCTTCGCAATTTCGTGTGGCTTCCGCTGCGTATCCTCGGTGTCGTCGTCGTCAGAATCTTCGTCCTCATCCTCCTCAACCTCCTCTTCCACCGCAATTTCATCCTTCTTTCTCTTCGTCCCGGTTTCGCTTCCCTTTTTCGTCGAGCCACGCGACTGAGCCTGTCGCTTCTGCTGTTGCGCCGCCTTAGCAGCTTGGCGGGCGCTGGCTCTCTGTAAGCGCCCAGCGGCAGCTTGGGCAGGAGTCGGTCTGTCAGCTTGGTGGGCGCCAGCTGAAGACACCGGGGCACTGACCGTGCTGAACATGTTCGCAGACGGAGAAGAGCGAGCCAAGGGAAACGACTGACCGGCATTCATGTCAGGAACTCCTCGCATGAAGTGCTGGGGTAGGCTACCATCCTGTCCAAGGTAAGGCGCCTGCTTGTTGAACTGGTGAGCGTACATGTCGTCCTCGAAGCTTGACGCGTGCTGTCGCAAGCCGGTCGCCGCAGTTGAAGGGTTCGTGAGCTGTTCGTCCAAGTCCGGGACCTGAGCGAATCCTTCCGCGTTCATGTACTTTCACGAGGGCGTCGATGTGCCGCTCGGTACTTGCACTTTATGTGTCGTGCAGGCGTTTGTGTTTGATGACGTCGACGTCGGTGCCATCTTTACGGGACAACCAGCGGTCCAAACTGCTGCCAAATGACGTGGCTGGCTCACAGCGTCCGTTCGGTCGGACATTTCGACCGACCGACCTCGGAAGTGCCGAATTATAAAAGTTTCACACTGTTTATCTGACAAAAAACCACAAGTATCACTAAATGCCCATAGTAACCTATCACGCACTTCTCATACAGAAAACACACTGGCCCATAAATACCGATTTTGACAAGCCGGTCACGAAAACGAGTAGCCGTTGCAACCGTTTGAAGCTAAGACGGCAACATTCACTTTCATCGGGCGCATCCCTCCCGACGGCATGAAGTCCACCACCACTCGGAAGACGCTTTCGGGTGTGGACTCCTCGCAACTGAATGCACGCTCACACGGATCTCATGGTGTCGCGCTGCTGAAAATGTCGACCGTGGATGCAGCTCTGACCGGAAAGGCCGCAACCCGTGTTGCGCACAGCCGGGCGCAGCAAACAAAGCCCACGCCGCGCAGGCACAGCGTGTACTTTTCCAGTGGCCACACGCCAAGGGTTGACCCGCGTCCGTTGGGCGATAACGCCTACATAAACTCTTGCATTCGCCAGCTGATATCTTTCCTCAGCTCCCACGGATACGACGCGTCTCTCTCGCCAAAGACGCTCGCGTCTCCCACGGCAAAAGAATTCGCATCGCTGGCCCTTTTCCTCTTTCGCCAAGCTGACGAGAACTTCAAATTTGGCTCCAAGACTGAAGACGATGTCCCAACGATATTCAGGCAGTTACGTTATCCGTTCCAAATTAGTAAGAGCGCGCTTTATGCGGTGGGTAGTCAGCACACATGGCCATCACTGCTCACTGCTCTGACATGGTTGGTCCAGATATACGTTTACGAAGAAGAAGCGCAGCAGTGTCAAGCCAAGAAAGCGATACAAGAGCCGGCAGTTGCGTTCTTTGAGTATGCGAGCTGCTCGTATCAGCATTTCCTGTCAGGCGACGATGCAAAGTGTAACGAGCTGGAGGATGAATTCAATGCCTCTCAGCGAAAACGCCACTCGCAAATCTCCTATGGAGTTACCGACCTCGAGAAAGAAAATGCCGAGCTTGAGGCGCGGTTGTCTTCGATGGTGCGAGAGCCCTTACACAAGACAGCGCTGCAGCAAGAAAAAGAAAGCTTTGAGAACGGTGTGCAACAATGCGAAGAGGATATCGCTACGGTTGAAGCATTCTTACAATCAGCCAAGTCCGACTCTGTCCTTGCCCGGCAGACAAAGATCAAGAACAGCGAACGGCTTGACGTATGCCGCGCGGCACTTGCGCAGCTTCGCCGTCAAGTTTCTCTGCAGTCTGTCGACGTGACTGAAGCAAAGACGATTGACAGAGATATCGAAAAACTAAGGGAGTCATTATCACTGCTTGAGAAGCTCCATATGGATGTCGATTCTCGAGCACACACCGCTAGAGTCGAAGCCAACGATTCACTCAGAGATATGGAGAAATGTGTGCAACACTACAACAGTGTTGCGCGGACACTTCAAATCGTCCCGCACACCGCTAAATACGCAAACGAGACAAACTTAGAAGCAGAAATAAACCCTCGTTCAGAGACTTTGAATGCTATGGTCAATCTTGACTTCAAAGACACTGTCAGAACAACAGTCAAGAAGATTCACGATCTCCACATGCAAAAGAAATGGAACTCGGAGCGCGAGTATGTCAATCTGGAGCAGAGTTTGCAGGCTTGCCAAGACACCTATGATGAGAAGTGCGACGAAGCAAACGAACTGGCTTCGAAGGCGAAACGATCAGAATCTAGTTATGATGCCGAGCGCAGAAGACTCGATGACATGCTTGCAAACATAACGAAAAATATTGCCAGTATCGAGGCAGAGGTTGAGTCGCTCCGAAATAAGTCTGAGGATAACATGCAGGAGACCGAGAGCGCTCTGCAAAGCTGTCAGTCTGACTACGATGAGTGCACCAAATTCTGTGGACAAGAACGACTTTCAGTCCAGAACATGATGCTCGCGGCGCTCGATGCGTTGATGGGTCACAAACAATTCATAGGGGATGCCTTAGACACTTCGAGCTCAAACACCTTCGCCGCTGAGGGCATACAATGATGAAAATTAGGAATAGAAACCCGTCATTCTGCTTTTGATGTAACAATCAGTTGAGCTATTTCTAAATGAGATGCACCTCTCCGTCCGCCACCAGCAACTTGTTGATTTTCTGCATATGGCTTAGGATGTTCTCGACATCTGTTCGAGAGAAACTACCGTCCTCGAGCCACGAAGAGGCAGCACTGCTGAGTTCGTCCATCGGAATAGAATCCCGGTGAAACATAAGATCAGGGAAGCGCCTCTGAAAGACAACAAACTTGGACCTCGAAATCCCAGTGGGAAGATTAGACACCCCTTGGCCTGAATCGTGCTGTTGTGTCTCCGAAACCTCCAACATCATTTCTTCCTCTTCCTTTTCGTCGTCAAGCTTGGCAGCGTTTGGTACCGCCAGACCCTCAGCCTCGACGACCAGCCTCATTATCTCTATAGCTACCGTCGCATCGACAATATCAACTGACTTTGACATTCGCATCTTCGCATGGGCGGTTGAGAGACGTATCATAGTCTCAAGTGTACGAGCAGTGATGGGCAAAGTGCGACGATTGCGAGAGTCAGCCGCCTTGTCCACTCTCCACTGAGAATACTGCTCTGCAATGAATCCCTCAGCTTCTTTTGTTAATGCTGGCTGCCAGGGACGATGCTTTGCATAGTACAGATATTTCTGCAAGAAACGCTTTGAAAGAACTTCTCCACCAGCGTTGTGCGCAAGGTACATAGATGACTCTGTCTCTGTGTTGTTCTGCACCAAAGCTGTGTCCCTCTGCAAAATGGCTTTCGTAGAAAATACCTGCTTCTCGCTCGAGTGCATCCCGAGGACATGTGACGAGATGGCACGGTCAACCTTCGTATCGGACTGATCGAGTACGATGAAGAGCATATCGAATCGAGAAAGTAGAGAGTCAGGAAGATTAATGTTTCGAGTCACGCCTTGACTGTGGTCATAGTTGCCATAGATTGGGTTTGCAGCTGCAATGACGCTGCAACGAGCGTTTAGAGATGCGTGTATGCCTGCCTTTGCAATAGTGACTGTCTGCTGCTCCATAACCTCGTGAATAGCCACCCTGTCTGCATCATTCATCTTATCAAACTCGTCAATACACACAACTCCACGATCAGCCAAGACCATCGCTCCGGCTTCCAGTTTGCGCTCGCCGCTGTCTTGGTCAGTCGTAACAGCAGCTGTAAGGCCGACTCCAGAAGAGCCTCTCCCAGTCGTGCTAACTGCATATGCAGCAACGCTAAGCACGCATCTCAACAGCTGCGACTTTGCGACGGAAGGGTCACCCACCATTAGACAGTTAATATCACCACGTATATGAGTTCCGTTCTTCAAATTCTTTTCACTGCCACCAAGGAGCAGGAGGATGAGCGCTCTCTTGATGTTCTCGTGTCCGCATATGGAAGGAGCAAAAGATTTCCCAAGCAGCGCAAGTAGAGTCTTCGGATCAAGTCTCCTTGGCAGCTCATTGATATTCTTGATGTCCTCGAGACTTAAAGCGGGTGCAGCAACTTCTTTGCTTAATTGATACAAGCTAAGCGCGACAAGAACTGTTCGAAAGACACCAGACTGTCCAGCCCCGACAGAACGAACTGGAATCGCTTTGTAAATGCCCACAACGCTGACACGATCACCAGGTTTGCAAAGATCAACAAGGTCGTCTTCGAGAACAACGTCAATAGAGCGGGGAAGTTGCCCAGCAGGTGCAGATTCCGGCATCTCTTGCATGCTAAAGGATTGATGATCTCGATAGGAGCACAAACCATACTCTGTTGTGAGCAGGTTGCCGCTTTCATCCCTGTAAACAGTATTGAGGTGCGTCAGTTAATAATTCATTCAGCAACTTGAAAGTAAGTCGTTGGCAAGCGCGGTCTCGAAAGTCCGAGGTCAACTCACTTTGTTGGATACACTGTGCTCGTGGGCATCCCCTTTGACGATGTTACATCGCGATATTCACGGGTCACGAAGCTCCCTGTGGCCTCGCAAAAATGAGTCGTCTTCGCAACTTTTGGACGAACACAGGAGCACTTGGTCACAATGCCCTCAACGTTAACAATCTTTCCGAGGAAAGGCGACAGCAGTTCCCGAGGAGATATGCGATGAAATCCGAACCTGCGAAGTTGCAGATTAAAGAAGTAGTAAATAATTGAGTGGTCGTTTCTCGTACGATATTGAAGCAAGCATGTCGCAGCCTTACCCTCCGGTTAGCGTGATGTGAACTTCTCCTGAGGACAAAAATTTGGGATCTTTCACGCCGATGACTTCGTAGACGGCCTCCCTCAAAGCTGTCAGGTACTCAGCCGGATCACGCAGCAAGCTGCGAGAGGAGTTGTGGTTAGTGAATGATATAAACGGGCGATGGAGGAACGAAATATTCATCGTAGAGAATCGCTGCGGGAAGTTTTGTTGCTCTCACCCGTTCGCAAGATCAGCATCGAATGACCGCAGCAGATTCAAATCAACCGGCAGCCTTCGATCTCCTCTGGCGATGAGCTCTTCGATGGCCTTGTCATAGTTAACGTTTCCATGTTGCTCCTCAAGGAATCGAGCAAACTCGCGCTTCAGGTACGCCTGTTCTTCGGAAGGCTCCATCTCTCCCTCCACACCCGCACGACGTGCGGTGCGGTCTGGTGTCTCGTTTGAAAATGTTCGGCGACTAAAAGGAGGGTGTATGCGCGTTGTAGTCTGTGAAGTTTGTATTTTCCAATCAAAAATAGCAGATTAATAACTGGGTACTATTCGGCAACGGTCCAACCTCACTTGATAATAAAAAACGTCAGCTCTTCCTACCGTTGATACCCGGGTTGAGAAGGACAAAGTAAAGCAAGCTCATGTTCGATCAGAGCCTATAGAGAGGTTCGATTCCAAGAATATAGAAAGCGCGCCGCAAAGATAACGCTGTTGCGTGGCACAAGATCAGTCGTGGTTTCTCTCGCTCGTCACCGATGACTTTACAGGCTCCATAAAACTCGTTGAAAGCGACGCACAAACTATAAGTGTAGTCACACAAACGAGAGGGAAGAAGATCCTGTATCACCGAGTCAATCGTGTCGGGAAGCTTTAAGATGGAAAGCGCCAGCCGTCTCTCCTTTTCATCCGTGAGCACTAAATCGACCTCGTCGAAAGAAGAAATAACTCCGTCACAATTAGCACGGTCAAGAATTGATGAGATTCGCGCGTGCGTGTACAACAAGTACACGGCGGTGTTCCCCTTCAAGTCAAGCATGCGATCGTATGAGAATGTATAGTTTGTCGTCCGGTTGTTATGAAGGTCCGCATACTTCACCGCGCCGATGCCCATTATGCGCGCAGCTTCTTCAAGCTGGTCTGCAGCTATGACGTTGTTCTCCCTGGAATTAAGACTTTCCAGACAGCGCGACTGAGCTTCACTGAGTAAAGATTTCAAAGGAACGGTCTCACCGGACCTTGTTCGGAAACGCTTCCCATCCTCGCCCATCACCAGCCCAAAGCTGACATGATCAAGGCGCACATATGATTCGGGTCCTTCGCTCAACCAGTCAGCACGCGTGGCCGCGTCAAAAACTGCTTCAAAATGTCTACTCTGACCCATGTCTGTCACATATATAATCCAGTCTGCGCGGACGTCTTTAATGCGGTGGCGCATTGCAGCAAGGTCAGTGGAAGCGTAGTTGAATCCACCATCACTTTTTCGGCAAATAAGTGGGGGACCATCCTTTTCCTGGAATATACAGAGCGCACCGTCGTTCATAACTGCTATTTTCTTCTCAACGAGTTCATCAAGCACACCAGGAATCATACTATTGTAGAAACTTTCGCCCCTTTCCTCAATTTGTATGTCCAGAAGCCGGTAAATTTCTTCATATTCTTGACGGCTTATTTCGCAAATCTGCTTCCATTTTGCCGTCGTCTCTTCGTCACCCGCCTGTAACTTCACAACAGCTGCCTGTGAACGTTGTTTGAATTCTTCGTCGCTATCGAAACGAAGTTTTGATTCCTTGTAAAACGCTTGAAGGTCCCGAATCTCAAAGTCAGCCTCCGTCTTGTCGCTCAAGTGAGTAAGAAGCATCCCAAACTGCGTTCCCCAGTCTCCAACATGGTTTAGTCGGACAGTTTCCACGCCAATCGATTCAAGGGTCCGGCAAATAGTTTCACCGATGATCGTGCTTCTCAAGTGACCGACGTGCATTTCTTTGGCAATGTTTGGTGAAGAAAAATCGACGACAGCCTTGCGAGCTGGTAAAGAATCTGGGCTTGCCAAAATTGTCACTTTTCCATCTGCAGCTTTGTGCACAACGTTAGTGAGCTGCTGGGCTAAGTGGGAGGTTGAAAACGTCACATTGATGAAGCCCGGCCCAGCAACAGAAGTAGAGGCGAACAGGCCATTTTTGTTGTTCACAGCCTCAACAATAGCCTCAGCAAGCGAACGCGGATTCGAATAGGTCGTGTCTCCATTCTTCTTCAACTCTGCAAATATCTGCATAGCGCTGTTGCACTGATAATCCCCTAGAGTTGGGTTAGCACACTCAGTGATGTTCATCTCGACGTGCATGTCAGGAGGCAGAACTGATGTGATTGCCTCGGTAAAAGCGTGTTTTACGGTGGAGCGGAGACTAGTATTACTAGGCTCAACAACTGTGTAAATAGTGGTATGGGGTGGAATGTGAGAGATAGACAAAATATGTTGTTCCAGTTGCACTACCGCGCAAAAGTAAAGCCGAGTTGAAAAGTAAAATAAAGTGTTGGGGTTGCAGCTTCAGTTCGTGAGGAACGAAACCGTGTGTGAAACGCTGACTTCCTATGGATTGGCTCACCTTGAGGATTGTGCGCAAACGCTCTCGTGCGCGTTTTATTCATCCGCGTTTCCACATGAGGACGTAGTCGACCTCCTTTCCTCAGCGCTAACAGAGCACTGGAAGCGTGGCGACCGCATAACCGGATGGCCGGGCTGTGAAGAGGCATAGGGTGTCCTTGTCACACTAGTTACACTACTTATCCCTATTTTCGGTATGAGACAAGGCCACTGTCTGAACGCGCAGGATCAAAGCCGTACAGATATAATGTAGGGTGGACGTGTGAGCAAGACGCGGCACCTGGCGTCGAGTGCAGACGCAAGAGAACGCACTTATCCGAATCACGCGACTTTTTTGCTGGAAAGGGTTTTTCAGTTTTTCTCGACGTCAGCAATTTTTCAGCGAATAATCCTGCCCGTCATCTTTTCAAAGCAGCGTGAACAAGCAAGCATCTGGGGAAACATTCATGGGGACGCTACCCAGTGGCGACGATGGTCTACGGAAAGCCTTCGAAGCATTCTTGCTGAAATACCATGCGCATGCCTTGTATGAATTGATACTTGTGGTGGATCGAAATGAACCGACGTCACCTCCAAGTTTGCACATCGAGTGCGTAAGCATCGCATAACGTCTTCCGACGTTTCCCAGTTTCCTCTGCCAACCACAACAACCCCTGCTTTGTCTCCTTTCCGTTCTTCGCTAAATGCAACTCTATGATCCCCGCAGCTCGCTTGAGCTCCTCTCTGCGATGCCAAGACTCGTTAATTTCATCTTCTCTAGGCCACGAGCAATACTCCCACTATTGGACGCCGCTGCAGTCTCTGCACAGGAAAGAGTCTTCAGCAGTAGCACTTTTCTTGAAACTCGGGCACGAGAAGCAGAAGATATTGAAGGCGAACACAGAGGGCACGTTGGCAGCATCAAGCGAATGGTTCGGGTGAGAATAGACTTTCACAGGCTTTCATGTCCAGGTGTTTCGCCTGCTGTTAATCACATTCGCACTCGACACACTGGACGTTTGCTCACACTCTACGGGACTGTGACGAGATTGAGCGCTGTTAAATCTCACGAGGTGGAACAACTCATGGAGTGCACCAGTTGCGGACTTCGGTTTCTTGTGTCATGCAACAAAGATGTCACCAAGCCCACAGAATTACCGTCCATATGTCCATCAGCTGGTGACCAGCAGACAAAACGTTGTAAGAACAGTTCTTTCCGTGTAGCCCGTGCCGGGCGACCTGTTGTTAGTGATTATCAAGAGCTGCGTATCCAAGATCCCGTTGGCCGAACCCGAAGCACTTTTGGTGCTTCCTGGACTTTGGCACAACACCATGCTTCGTCGGGGGCAATTAAATACGAGTTTTCTCGTGAAAAAACGAAACCAAGGACGTCGGTATCGATTGCCACGGCCCCGCATGCGTTGTTGGTGGTGCTTGAAGACGATCTTGTTGATAAGTGCAAAGCAGGCGACGACATCTGTGTGACTCTGGTCGTACAGTGGCGGTGGCATCGAGCAGTCCGTGATCAAAGGGCACAGCTTGAGCAGATTGGACATGCAACATCGCTACAAGTAATCAGCAAACTACCTTCTTCTCTCTCAGGTACCAGTGAAGAGGATTTAGCATCAATCGCCACATTCTGGAGCGCTTTCAACGGCCGATCTTGTGTCTCGAATACAGAGAACAAAGAACTGCATCGAATTCCTCTCGGACCGTTACATGGCAGAAACATCATCTTGAAAAGTCTATGTCCCCAGCTTCATGGATTAAAGACAGTTAAGCTTGCTTTTCTTCTGGCACTGTTAGGTGGCGTTCCACGCTCTGAACCAGACGGCGGAGCCACAATTCGGGGTGACAGTCACTTACTCATCGTCGGTGACCCTGGTATGGGAAAATCGCAACTTTTGCGATACGCCGCACAAGTTGCCCCAAAGTCTGTCCTGACTTCAGGAGTGGGATCAACCGCTGCTGGGCTTACTGCCGCAGCAGTAAAAGGTGAGGGGAGTGAGGGGTGGATGCTTGATGCTGGTGCCCTGGTTCTTGCAGATGGTGGAATTTGCTGTATTGATGAATTTGATACCATCAGCACGGGGGAAAGGGCAGCTATTCATGAGGCGATGGAGCAGCAGACTGTCTCCTTTGCGAAAGGTAGTATTGTCGCAACGTTACAGACTCGCTGCTCAGTGTTCGGAGCGACAAATCCAAGGGGGATGAAATTTGATCCTAATGAGTCCCTGGCACTTAATACTGGACTGGCGCCACCCTTACTATCTCGCTTCGATTGCGTGTTCATACTTCAGGATGACAAGGATCCAGACCAGGACAAATTGATGTCGGCGCACATGCTTGCCTCATATTGTGCAAAGACTCGCGTGGGTTCTCTTACGTGTAAGACTACGTCAGCAATACATAATGATGCTTTTCCAGTGGACGATGACATGTTTGTGAAGAAACGCAAAAAGTCAGCTTCAGACATCAAGCAAGGGACTCTCCATTATTTAGAAACTGTAAAGGACAAGCAACATGATCAGGATCAGGATGGCTACGCACCAGAGGAACATGTGATGGAGTGGTCGTTCGACCGTCTAAGACGATATATCTTGCTGGCAAGGTGTGCGATTAAGCCGAAGCTTACACCAGAAGCCGAAGCGCTGATACGCGGTTACTTTCAGGTGAGTTTTTACCCTTTTTTCATCCAAGCTTCGGTCCTTTTTCATAACGGAAACTGCAGTGTGGTGTGGTATGTCTCCATACCTGTCGGTTTGCTGCTCAACTACTGTGCGACCAAGTAATCCCCAATTGACCAAAGCTCTCATTTTTTTAATTTCAGCTGCGTCGCCAACAGGAAGAAGACCCCAAAGGGCGACCTACAATACGCCTGATAGAGAGTTTGATAAGATTGACGCAAGCTCACGCGAGACTGATGTGGAAGGAAGAGGCACTTCCTCGAGACGTCATCGTGGCAATCGAAGTAATCGAGTCTTCTACTCTTGATGGAGCACGGGTCGAACCAGATGAAACAGACCCTGAAGAGTACTATAGGCAGAAAGAGCGACGTCTGATCAGAAGGATATCCAAATGCTCTGATTTTAGATAGATAGGTTGTGGGGAGAGGTACGAGTCAAGCGATTATTCCCGTGGGATTTGAAAAAATAGCCCAAGTGCGACGAAGAGATGACGACAAAAATATGGTTAATTAGCTCAACTTGTTGTGTTTAATGTGTAGCTAAAATACTTGCAGGAACATGTGAGTCATTGTTACTATAACTGCTTCTGTGCTGCAACTACAGTACTACTAATAACAAACAACAGTAATACCTCTCGGCGTTTTCAGTCTGCGCTCAACCTCATTCAGTGCTTCTGAAGTGAAAAAGTTAAAAACCAACAACAGTTCACTCTTGTTCGTCCAATCCCTCTAGAGCTGACGTCAGTTCTTCTGCGCTCAAAATCCTAAAAGGTGTATCCTTGCTTCCAACCACCGCAACACTGCAAGTCTTATCTGTCAACGGATCTGTGGAGGCCTCCCTTAGAGCGCGAAGGGCAAGCTTGACTAGCTGATTTAGTGAAAGTGCTGCAAGTTTATCGACATTTCTCTCAAGGTATGTCTTGGATGCTTGAGATCTGGCGCCAATGGCAGCAGCAATATGTTCATATAGATTGCCTGAGGGACATGTCTGAAAGAGGTGCGATCCCTGCTCATCAACTCCCGCAATGAGCATCCCGACGCCAGAAGGTCGAGCTCCGGCTCTTTGTGTCGAGATCTGTGACTTGTCTGCCACACGGCCAGCGAGTCTCGCGACTTCAACCTGTGACTCAAACGTGAACTTGTGGGAAATACAATCATTACGCAAGGCCTTGGTCGCCGCGGTACCATCTGCAGTCAATCCAGATATAGCGATCCCGACATAGTCATCGATCCTGAAAAGTTTCTTCTGCGAAGATGACAGCTCAGACGCAGCGCGCTTCATGGTTGCCAGCACGACAAATTCATCATTCTGCGAGATGGAAGGGGGAGACGTCGCTCAGATCTGGAAAGTAACCGAGAGGGTGGCAGCCACAGGGAATATCAAGAGACAGTTATCGTCCGTAGGTTATCGATAAATACGTACCTTGCATCCAATTGCTGCCCCGCCTTGTTTTACAGCCTCCATCGCATCTGTTTCGTAAGTAAGGGTGGGGTCAGAGGTTGTTGCTACTGTTGCGCTAGCGTCCTTCGGTCGGATCTGTCGTTTTAAGAGATCGGGGGTCTGCACTTACATTCGACTTGATGAAGCCTGCCTTGCGGGCTCCAGGTCAGCACATCCTGATCATATTGATTGCGAAACATGCTGCACGTCCGTCTTCCGTGATGTCAGGCGCAAGTGTGGGCAGGCTTGTGGACGCGGTAGGAACGATTATTTTCAAAGGCTTCGTTTTTCTCACACATCTTAATAATAACTTGTCCCGCAATATTAACTTGGGTAGAACCCTATAATTATTTCGATGGAAAACTCCTCTGATTCCATTTATAATTTTTAAATATTTTATTGCTTCCATGCGTGCTACTTTATTAGCCTTTTTTTGGGACCGATAATAAATACTTGTAAAAAGAGCGGATGGACGGCCGTCTCATAATTTTTTTTTTTCATTTTGTTTGCTGGTGAGTCTCGCCACTGTCCTTCGCCATAGTGCGCGCGCAAGAGAGCGCTGCCACATCGACATCGACATACAATTTCGGGAATACTGCAGGTATCATCATTCAATCCCAGTACTTCATGCCACCCCCCGCAACATTCGCAAGGAACATTCGCCAGGTGAGTAGGTAACTGGTGCGCTCCGAAAAACAGACGAAGTGACAAGACCCGTATTCCGACACGCTCGAGTGTCGTCGTCCGTATGTCATGCGTGACCGCGGACAATTTTCAAGCTACATGCAAAGCTCTTGAAAGACACGCACGAAACCCTCTACGATTCGCGAACCTCTTCATCATCATTTCGTACATTCACCACGAACGTCAACGTTTCTGACCCCTCGACTTCCTGATACCAATACCCCAAGGAGGAACCCTCCGACGAACTGCACCCTGACGTCAACTTTCATGTTGACAAGACACCGACCCTGGCTCATTTCAGTGGTCAAGGATACCCTTACATCTCGTATCTAAAGAGAATTCTGAGTCAAACGATTTACAATGATCGGAGTCCTCAAGCATGTGATTCCCTCGAAGAAAGGAAGGCTAACACTGAAGTGGCACAGGCCACTGCTGAAGTGACACGTGAAAACCTCCGACTCCTTGATGCTGAGCGCGACTGTGTGGATACAAACGCACTGATGGCTAATAACATTCCTAGTTTTTCCGATACGTTTGCATGTGTTGGACGGACTAGTACAGCGTGTAGTGGTGATAATGTCGAGGAACAGCTTATTGCCAATCTCGCAAGTGCACCATTATCATGCCCATTGATCCTCGTGTCACAATCAGCTCACTTACACAAATTGTTACCATCAGACGAGGCACCTTTTGATGCTGCAATAGGCCACTCACAAGGCACCGCAGCTGCAATTGTTGCCACTGCGCATATGAGTATGGATGCAAGTAGTATCACCACATCAGCTCATGAGTACACGCGATGTTTGTTATGGTCAGGGATCAGAGCCCAGGCAGCAATGACACACTCTGTCGCTCTTCAGCTGCCTGTATCATGTGCAGCGCGAGGTGAAGAACGCACTTATCCCATTTGCATGGCTGCTGTATCCAAAATCAATCTTATTCACCTTCATAACATCATCGAACAATTTAATACAGCAATGCCGGCCTCTTTAAGAGCATGTGTGCTACTGCAAAATACAGAAGATGACTTTGTCGTTGGTGGTTCGCCTGTTGGCATCGTTGCATTTCGTGATTGGCTAACTGAGAAGGGGGAACCAACAGGTGACAATTTAGGTCTAACTTGTGGACATACCTCACAAAATCTTGTCGGAATTGCCGTCACAGTCCCGTTTCATGACCCTGCATGGTTAGGAGAAGCTGCAATACTTACGACAGATGACATGCATGTACGGAAAGTATGCGCAAATCTTGCACGTATTCAGGATAGTCGGCATGCACTTTCTACCGATGCTTGCAGAAATGCAGTTTTTTTCGCATAACTCGGTACCAGTGATGCAGATGCAGGCGTTCATCCGAGAACTCATGTA
>MDSY01089591.1_pt1 | contig 48756 bp, 45 predicted proteins | sample 811131 | NCBI WGS metagenome assembly MDSY01 (sample SAMN05326643, study PRJNA326480) | marine metagenome | isolation source: seawater | place: Atlantic Ocean: South West | collected 2010 | reverse complement strand
TCAACTTATTTTCAATTAAATACGATAAGAAAAAGTTCTGGAGGTTCTAGAACTGATGGAGGGTACTACCAAGACTACACTTGCACAGATAATACAATTCTTGAATTGGACACCACATATGATGTAATTATTTCACATCTTTATCAAGCCAGTGAAACAAGTTATAATGTATTGTTTATTGACTATAACAACGATGGGGATTTTACTGATGCCAATGAAATTGCATACAGTGGCACAGATTTATCGTTTTCAATAACTACCCCCAGTATTGCTGTTGTAGAAAATGAGCTGCTTAGAGCTAGATTGAGTGTTCAAATATATACTACCAGCAATAATCCTTGTTACCAACCAAATCAAAATTTAGCTCAAATCGAAGATTATGGTGTTTATTTTCTTAATTCCAGCACTTTTGGAAATGTGGAAACTTCAGAATTAACATTTTCTGTTTATCCAAACCCATCCAAGAATGGTAATTTTACTATAAACTTACCTAACCTAACAAAAGAAACACTATTTTCAATATATAATTCTTTAGGACAGTTGGTGCACAGTTCATACCTTCAACAAAAAGGCGAGAATACAATACAACTAAATAGTGCTATTGCTAGTGGTATCTATCACATGAAGCTTTCATTAGGAGAAAGAATAGTGACTAAGAAATTAATAATTCAATAATTTGATAGTGTAACTAATTGAAGTTTATCAGTTGGTTATAGTAAGATCTCTACGAGTGTGATTGTAAACTAAAAATGAAAGTCTTTATTTACAATCAGCTCGCTAGAGCTGTTACGAACACTCGTCTGATAATTAAAGGTTTTTGATTGGGCTGCTAGCTGTAATGAGGATAGAACTGTAAGTAGGCTTAATACTGTATATTTTTTCATTTTTATATTTTATTTAATTCCTATAGTTAGAGGAATCGTATTGATTCCCAACTGTAATTTATATAATATGTAAGGTTCTCCGTTGTATATAAACGGTTTCTTATCGTCCGTAAATGCATTTAATCCATTCCAATTCCATTGGAAGAACCCGCTACTATTTGCACCAGCCGTGCCTATAATTTATTGCGAAACAGTTTGGCTGGCTCCAACAGCACAAAAAAGGAAAAATTAAAGACTCTTTTAGTTAAAATTATTTATTAATTTAGCACATTGTTTTAATATAAAATGTATCTAAAAAATCATCTTGGTAAAAATATTGCAGCAGTATTGCTTTTATTAGCTTTAATCCTCCCGACTGCAATTCAGTTTAGCCATATGATAGAAGGGCACGAAGACGTTACTTGTAACGACCAGAGTACTCACATACATAAATCTGAAAAAACTTGTGAAGTATGTGCGTTTCATCATACAACTGTCAGTTATGATATTGCTAGATATCCTGACCTATTACTAACACAAATCTCTGTAAAGCTAAGTACAGACTTTACACCCTTACAATTTCACTACCCTACATTAACCAATAAACAACTGCGCGCACCCCCTGTACTCTCTTAACTAACAAACTCATACGTTTAATGTTAATTAAGAATTTATGCGCACCTATGCATTATTGGTATTGCTGTTTAGCAGTATTACTACAATGTCACAAAATTGTGACAACTCACTTTCCGGTACAGTAACAGATAATCACGATGGCCAATTGCTCGTCGGGGTCACCCTTATTATTGCCAATACTGAACAAGCAGTTCAGACTGGATTTGATGGGACATATACTTTTTCAAACCTTTGTAATGACACCTATTACATACAGGTTTCACACCCCTATTGTTTGACAAAAGGATTTACTGTTAAAGTTTCTGGAGATACCAATAAATCATTTAAACTAGAACACCATATAGAAGAACTCAATCAAATTACAATTGAAGGGAGTGCCTATACCAACAAATCCAAAACAATTCTTGAGAATACTATAAACAAAGAAGAGTTGGAACGTTTTAGTAGTGGTTCTCTTGGTGATGCCTTAAAAAGTTTGAGCGGAGTCTCATCATTAAACACAGGAAACACCGTTGTAAAACCCATGATTAACGGACTTCACAGCAGTCGTGTGGTCATTATTAATAATGGAGTGCGAATGGAAGATCAAGAATGGGGCGCAGAACACGCTCCTAACATTGATATAAACTCCGTTAACAACCTTACAGTCCTCAAAGGTGCCAGTGGACTTCAATTTAGTGGCGATGCTGTTGGAGGCGTTATTATTGCTGAATCCTCAAAAGTTCCAGTAAAAGATAGTTTGTATGGCAAAAGCATGATGACAGCAGCCAGTAATGGACGTGGTTCAGCGTTGAGTTCTAAATTGACTAAAAGTTATAAAAACGGATGGCATGCAACCCTGCAAGGAACGTTGAAACGCTTTGGGGATTTTGAAGCTCCCGACTATGTATTGAGCAATACAGGAATTTTTGAGAGAAGTGCCTCTCTAAAAGTAGGTTTCCACCGTTTTGATTATGGCATGGAAGGATATTATTCAATTTTCAAAAATGAGATTGGCATTTTAGCAGCTTCACATTTGGGCGGAGCAAGGGATCAAATTAGAGCTCTAAGCAGCGAAGTACCATTAATTATAAACGATTTTACATATAATATCGATTCTCCAAGGCAAGATGTAACACATCATTTGGCCACTATAAAGGGATTCAAACGGTTTGAAAACTTTGGAAAACTAAGCATCCAATATGATTTTCAAAGAAACAATCGGCTTGAGTTTGATGTCAGACGAGGGGATGACAAAAACAAGGCTGCATCTGATTTACAATTAGACACGCACACCGTTTTACTGGATTTAGAATCTCATTTGACAGATGCCATTACATTGAAATCTGGAATCATGACTCGGTATCAAAAAAACGTTGCAAACCCAAATACAGGGGTTAGAAGATTGATTCCTGATTATGAAATGAATGACTTAGGAATGTATTTTGTAGTCGATTACCAATGGAATGAGCAACTGCTTCTGGAAGCTGGAGCGAGGTATGATTATACCCATATGGATGTTTTTAAATTTTATAAAACTTCTTTTTGGGAATCCCGTAATTATGACCAGCTCTTCCCTGAAATTGTGGTCAAGGAATTAGAAAATCAAATTTTAACCAATCCACAACTAAATTTCAATAATGGTTCAGCAACCTTAGGAGCGAACTACCAATTTGGTGAGGATTATAAATTATTTTTCAACTATTCTATTGCATCACGAGCGCCAAATTCCTCAGAACTTTTTAGTGAAGGCTTGCACCATTCCGCCGCTCGAATCGAGTTTGGAGATTTAAGCTTCAACTCTGAAATAGCTCACAAAGTTGCATTGACATTTCAAAAGGAGAACGATCTATTTAGTTTTAATGTAAACCCTTACATTAATACCATTTCTGGCTTTATAGTGAATGAACCTGTTGATGTACAACAAACGCTAAGAGGAAACTTTCAAGTGTGGGAATACCGCCAAACAAATGCTCAATTGTTGGGTGTAGATGTAGATGCCAGTTATGCTTTGGCTAAAAACTGTCGTTTAAACAGTCAATTCTCATTGGTCAAAGGGTATGCCCGTTCACTTAACGAGCCATTAATTAGCATGCCCCCTGTAAACATAAGCAATGAAATTGTCTATCAAAATCCTGAATTCAATAACATTCGCCTGTCTTTACAAAGCGCGTATAACTTTAAACAAAATGACTATCCCGATACTAATTTTGAAGTATTCATACCAGAAACCCAAATGTGGGAAATGGTTGATGTAAGCTCTACTCCAGACGCTTACCACTTGCTTAATTTTAATTCGAGTATAGACATTAATATCAACAAAAAATCAAAATTAACGGTAGGACTTCGAGTTACAAACGTATTGAACACGTCCTATCGAAACTATCTGAACCGTTTGCGCAACTATGCAGATGATTTGGGCAGAAACTTTTTGTTTAATCTTAAAATCAATTACTAATTTAACAATTCAAAAACAAAAAAAATGAAAAACATGAAATTTTTAACTGCAGCAGTATTTACTAGCTTATTATTTATCGGTTGTTCAAAAGACGACGCTCCTGAAGCTGTAAACGAAGAAGAAGTAATCACTACACTAACCGTAACTCTTGTTCCAGATGACGGAGGGGCAGCGATTATATTACAGACTCGTGATTTGGACGGAGATGGTCCTAATGCACCCGTTATTACCAATGGTGATTTAGCTACCGGTGTTACATACAGCGGAAGCATTGTTCTGCTTAATGAAACTGAAGATCCAGCTGAAAATATTACAGAAGAGGTAGAAGAGGAAAGTGATGTACACCAATTCTTCTACACAACAACAGGAGGATTAGATGTTACAACATCCTATGATAATTTTGATTCTAATGGAGATTATTTAGGTACCGAGTTTACATTGGTTGCAGGAGCAGTGAGCACTGGAACATTAACGTTTACATTGCGTCATACTCCTACTAAACCGAACACTGGCCTTGAAGATGCAGGTGGTGAATCGGATATTATAGCAACGTTTGATGTATCAGTACAGTAGATTTGAATTAGTCACAATTCACTACACATTGAGAAACCTACCAAGCTTGCTTGCGTAGGTTTTTTTTTGGTTAAAAAATAACCAGTATCATATTCACATAAATAAAATTTTATTCTTGCAGATTTTTTTTGTTTATTGTTTGTTCGACTTAAATAATCAAAACAGTCGTTTCTAAAAATGAAAACAACCAAACACTTATACATCCTAATGAAAATCGTATCAATTATACTTGGAATCCTACTCATCGCTTTTATCGTCATTCAACTTTTTACCTTAAAGAGCCAGAAAAATATTGAAACGTATCCTTACGATGTCACTAAAATATATGACAACTTTGAAATACGGACATATGAATCCACTTTATTTACGTCTGTCAAACTCTCCACCAAAAATTACAAAGAATCCTCCAGTAAGGGATTCTCAATTTTAGCAGGCTATATTTTTGGAGATAATGATCGGAACGAAAAAATTGCGATGACTTCTCCTGTAGCTATGTCATTAGAAGATTCTATGACCATGCTCTTTATGGTTCCAAAGAAATTTGACAAAAAAACACTACCTCAACCCAATCAGTCACAAATAGTATTTACTGAAGAACCTGCAAAAACGGTTGCTGCTATAGCCTTTAAAGGTTGGGCAAATGATGAAAAAATTGAAACCTATAAACAGCAGTTAAAATTGGCTTTAGACAAACAAGGAATAGCGTATACAAACCGTTTTTACTTTTTGGGATACAATGCACCTTACGAATTTTTTAACCGTAAAAACGAAGTGATTGTGGAATTGCCAAAAGAAACCCTTGATCTCACAATAAATTAGGTTACAAATTAAGATTAAAACGTTTTGAAGCGTGCATTTAAAACTCAACATCGGGAATAGGACTTCCGTGCGGATCTATGTCACGTTGACTTAACATTTGTTTTACTTTTCTAAAAAAAGGAGGACTGTCTATATGCTCGATTTCTTCAGCAATTTCATGAACATTATCAGGATCAAACCCCATGACCTCTACCAAAAACAACTCAATCAGGCGGTGTTTTGCTACAATACTGCGAGCGAGCTCCCGTCCTTCCAAAGTCAACTCAATGGCTTTATACGGCGCGGAATTTAACAATTTCATAGCTACCAGCTTTTTAACCATATTTGAAACCGAAGATTTAGAAATACCAAATACTTCCGAAAGACCTGATACTGAGATTGTTTGACCATTGGCTTCCAGTCTGTAGATTTCTTTTAAATAATGTTCTTTTTCCTTGGTTTTTTTCATTAGTTTTGCAGTGGTGAACAATTGTTTTTAATTCCTATAAATTTACAACTTTGATCGTAAAACATAATATTTTTTGTGTCCTATTTTTTCTTTTTACAAATATCTCTTTGGCGCAAACAATAAACGGGGTTGTTAAAGACCAAGATCACAATCTACTCTTCGGGGCGACTGTATACAATAGTTTAAATGGTAAAAGCACGCTCACTAACGAAGAAGGTGTCTTTTCAATTGCATCTATAAAAGGAGATAACAAGCTCGTAATTTCGTATGTTGGCTACACGCCTAAAGTACTTAATGTGGATGGAAATACCACAAATATTGGAACAATAGCACTCGAAAATGACAGTTTAGAAGAAGTTGTCATTTCAGGAACACTAAGGCAAGTTTCAAAACTTAAAAGTGCCGTACAAATTGAACTCTATTCGGCTGATTTTTTTAGAGCCACTCCAAAAGCGAGTTTCTTTGAAGCCATTGAAGGTATCAATGGAGTCAGACCTCAACTGAATTGTAATATCTGTAATACCGGAGACATTCATATCAATGGACAAGAAGGCGCCAATACCATGGTTTTAATTGACGGCTTGCCTTTAGTAAGTGGTCTCTCTACAGTGTATGGATTGTCTGGAATTCCTCAATCACTCATCAAACAAGTGGAAGTGATAAAAGGCCCTGCCTCTACCCTATACGGTTCGGAAGCCATTGGAGGTGTCATTAATTTAATTACAAAACTTCCTGAAAATGTGCATCGCTTTAACATCGACGCCTACACAACATCTTGGGGAGAATTAAATGTAGATCTCGGAGCTAAATATCAATTAAAATCCGTTCAAGGTTTGATTGGTGTCAATTATTTTAACTACTCCAATCCAATTGACAACAACGAAGATGGGTTTACCGATTTAACCTTACAACATCGGATTTCAATTTTTAATAAGATTAAAATGAAAAGAAACAGTATCGCTTTTCGCTATTTTTATGAAGACAGATGGGGTGGTGAAATGAATTGGAATTCAGATTATAGGGGCGGTACTCAAGTCTATGGAGAAAGCATCTATACAAGTAGAATTGAAGTGTTTGGAAAGTATGATGTCTCAGAAAATTTATTTTTACAATACAGCCTAAACAATCACGATCAAAATTCGGTTTATGGAAGTACTTCCTATAACGCATTGCAAACAATTGGATTTCTTCAAGGTATCTATTCCAAAGCACTAAAAAATCACAACCTTCTAGTTGGAGCTACCTATAGATATACGAGTTATGACGACAATACTCCAGCAACCCAAACAAAAGAAGTCACTACCCTTCCAGGTCTCTTTATTCAGGACGAATGGAAACTCGGAAATTCTCAAACCCTCCTCTCAGGGATTCGATATGATAGAAATTCTATTTATGGCGATATTTGGACGCCAAGACTCAACTATAAATGGGCCAGTAATGATGAAAGCTCTATTGTACGTCTTGGTTTTGGAACCGGATACAGAGTAGTCAATGTATTTACAGAGGACCACGCAGCTCTTACAGGGGCTAGAGATGTTGTGTTTACCGAAAATATTCTCCCTGAAAAATCATGGAATGTGAATGTAAACTGGAATCAAAAATTGTATTCTAAATTTGGAACTATTTTTGATTTAGACCTAAGTGTGTTTAAAACAGAATTCTCAAATAGAATTCTTCCAGATTATGAAACCAATCCGAACCAAATTATCTACAGCAACTTAGATGGGAAATCGGTCACTCAAGGAATCACCTTAAACATCAATAGCTTGTCTGCTAACGGACTAAAAGTAAATTTAGGAGCGACATTCATAGATTCAAAAATTATTCAAAATAACGAAACCGAATACCCATTTTTGACTGAAAATTTTTCAGGGAATTACAGAGTGAGCTATACTCTCTACAACCCCAAAATTACATTTGATTTATCTGGAACAGTCATTGGCCCCATGAAACTCCCACTGCTTGGACCGCTAGACACAAGAGACCCTAAGAGTCCTGTTATCAACATAATGAACATACAGTCAACCTATAGTTTTAAAGAATTTGAATTGTATGCAGGCATCAAAAACATCTTCAACTTTAAACCAGCTTCCAATAGTATTGCGCGGGCGTTTGACCCTTTTGATACAGGGGTAGAATTTGGAAGTAATGGACACGTAATCGCAACTCCAAACAATCCTAATGCATTATCATTTGACCCCAGTTATGTGTATTACTCCAACCAAGGAACCAATGGGTTTCTAGGACTTAGATACCATATAAAATAGGAATCTAATTCTTAATTACCTTCTTAACAAATGATTCGGTGTCGGTTTGAATTTGTAAAAGGTAAAGACCATTTTCAAAATTACTCATATCTAACTCAAATTGTTGGTTGTTTAGAGTATAGGTGTCGTATAACTTCCCATTAACACTCCACAGTTTGATCGTTGAAATTTTTCCTTTAGCAATATTAATTTTCAATTTATCCGATACTGGGTTTGGAGCTAAGCTCACAAAATTTTCATATTGAAAAGCATTTACAGATAAATTTTCCGCAGTATCATTTTGAGCAATCCAACTACTTGCCAAACTATTGTCTAAATCCACACTAACAAGTTTCAGAAAAGCACCATTTCCGTCTGCATCTTCTGGCCATGGCAACACATCCTTGTACTTGACTTCGTCTATAATGTTTCCATAGGCATCTCTTATTATTAAATCTTCACTGTCGTTAGACAAGTTTCTTGAAAACTCGCCGAAAGAATTAAATCCGTAACGTAACAAGAAAGACTCACTTTTATTAGATAAAAAGATCGACTCCCCACCAGAAACAGTGGCGCCGTTTTCAAACTGATAAGTAAAACCTAAACCTCCAAAATAAATACCTGTCAAATCAACCGTTGAAGTGCTATTATTTTTTATTTCAATAAACTCATAATCATCTGGATCCAATGCTACATCTACCAAAGGATTATAATTAATTTTAGAAATTACCAAAGGCGGTGTTGTGATATTATCACACAAACTAGTATCTGTTAATTCGTTTGAAATCCAAGTAATTCGCGCAGAAATAAAATCTTTTATATCAATGATCTGTTGATCAAATTCACCTGTAGTTTCTGTGACTGTTTCCTGACGTTCAACAGCTTCTGAGATAAGCGCTGTAGTCGCATCAATAAAAGCAAAGATTTCGACTGAATTTAAAGGCATCCCTGTGGCGGTAAGCACTTGCCATCGTTTGGCTAAGTAACACTTAAACACCGCATCATCAAAAAGGTCTTTCCAAAATTTTGGGCCATCATTTCCTCCGTAATTAAATTGCCAAACATCAGTTTTACTTCTATCATAACCCCAAAAGAACAAATCATTACCATACGTTAAATTAAAATCCCATATAGGGCCTGCTCTTAGTTTACCATTGCGATCTTTATGAAAAAATGTACTGAACTCATAGGCATCTGCATTGGAAGCAAACTCGTTGAGTAGCATAAAATCTACAAAAGAAGGAATGTCAATAACTGATGGATACCCATTGATTATGGAGCTATCACTTGGAGCTGTTACTTTATCTTGAAGTAATTCAAATTGCCCTTTAATATACTCATGTTGTTCTGGCTGAACCGTTGTTGGTTTTGGGTGTTCGTGGACAAAATTACTTTGGTACCCTGCATAATTGTCCATAGACCAAGCTGCGGTATCTGACCCTTCAATCTTATCCGTTTTAGTGATATATCCACCTGTAAGTTTAGGCAAAGTTAACTGGGTTTCTTTAATTTTATTAATATCTATTCGGCTGTCATCTGCTTTTAGTTTTTCTTGCAACACATAAATACCTTGAAAATCTCCATTTAATACCACTTCACAATAACGCCCTCTTGATGCGTAATTCCCTGTTTGATTTGATAATTTATAACTGATATAATCTCTTATGTACGAAGCATCGTATGCAAGTCCATTCAGAATCCAATCATTTTCTTTTGGCATTTCTAGAAGCGATACATTTATTTTTTCTCCTAAATCATCATAGGGTGTAAACGCATATTGTTTTTTATCCAATAGACTCGATGAAGACCCACGAACTTCAATTTTAATAGCACCATCATAGTCTAGAATTGAAGCATTGCTCACATCGGTCAAAAAATTTCGCTCCCCTTCACCTCTGTAAATAATTTTCATAGTGGCATCAATTTTAGGATCGTCGGGAATGTCTTGTCCTTGATTTGTCTCAATCACAATAATAGGTAAATTAGAAGACGTAAAATCCACATCCACTGGAACGTACGGAGGTACAAACCACGAAGGTGGAGAGCTATAATCATTGCTAGTATTAGTAATTCCTAAAGACAACACAGGGAGCGCACTCAAATCAGACGAGTCAGCCGATTGGTTGTGCACTTGCACCGCAAGAATGTTCGTTCCTGTGGTAAGCATTGATAGATCTACCTCAAAGCGTTCCGGACCATACCCTTGATATAACAAAGCTTCATGATAACCCTCACTTGCTTGATTAAACCCAGGAACCTCCCCAGAAACAAGATTTCTTGCAATCTCCTGACCATTCAAAAAAGCCACAAAGCCATCATCATAGTCAATATCTAAAACCACATATCCCACCGCTGAAGCATCCGTAATCTCAAAAGTTTTTCGGAGATAAACAGACATTGTAGAGGACAAAACCGTGGCATCATCACCATCTCCATAACCAAAACCTGAAGGTCCTGAATTCCAACTTGAAGCGTTAAATCCCAACTGATTCCAATTGGAATTGGGTTGTGATGTAGGTACAAGATAGTCCCAGTAATCCCCAGGAAGCACCACACTTTCCCAATGGTCAATCTGCGAAAAAGTTAACAATGGAAAAAGAAGGTACAGTAAAAACGAAGTACGCATGATAAAAATAATTGGTTAATTTATACTGGTAAAAATAAAGAAAAAATTAACACAAAAATTATCAAATCACATTTAACTATTTAAGCAGAAACAGGCGGTGTTTTAGTCGTTCGCTTTTAAATTTTTGCTACATTTATACCAAACTTAAACCTGATGAACTCTAACTCCCTCACTAAAAGTATTTTAAAAACCATCGCCATCTTAGTCGGAGTTTTTTTGTTGCTATTTTTCTTATATAAAATTCAATCGGTTCTTGTCTATATTGCCATCGCTTCTGTGATAGCCTTGGTAGGAAGACCTCTCAATCTGTTTTTAAAACAAAAATTAAAATTCCCAAACGGATTGGCAGTCGTGTCAACTATGACCTTTTTCTTTTTGATTTTTATGGGGCTTATCAGTCTTTTCATTCCCTTGATTAAAAAACAAGGTGAAAATCTTTCGCTCCTAAACTTAGAACAATTTCAAGAAACCGTTCAGGATTTAATAAATCAAATGAATACTTTTTTTATAACCCATGGCATTGACGTACTAGACGAAATAAAACATTACGATCTATTTGAAAATATCAACGTCATTCCAAATTTCTTGAATAATATTGTGGGGACAATCGGAACCTTAAGTATCGGCTTGTTTTCAGTAGCGTTCATTACCTTTTTCTTGATGAAAGACACCCAAATCATGGAGAATTCAATCTTTGTGTTTACCAATAAAAAAAGTGAAACTAAACTGAGAAAATCCATAGAAACGATCAAACATTTACTATCAAGATATTTTATTGGGCTGGTGCTTCAAATCACCATCCTGTTTATTCTCTACTCCATCATTTTGATGATTTTTGGAATCGAAAACAGTATTGTCATTGCCTTTTTATGTGCGCTTTTAAATCTAATCCACTACATTGGGCCCATGATCGGGTGTTTTTTAATGCTATTTTTAACAATGAGTAGCAACCTCGGATTGGACTTTCAAAGTGAGATTCTTCCAAAGGCTACCTATGTATTCATTGGATATGTATTTGCACAACTCATCGATAATTTTGTAAGCCAACCTGTTATTTTCTCAAAAAGTGTGAAGTCACATCCCCTTGAAATATTTTTAACCATCATCATTGGAGGCATCCTGTTTGGTGTGACCGGTATGATTTTGGCAGTACCAACCTACACCGCCCTAAAAGTGATATTAAAAGCATTTTTAGCAGATAACAAAATTGTTAAGTCGCTGACACAGGAGTTGTGATTTCATTCCTCCCTACAAAGGGTATTTAGCCCTAATTTCATCCAAGCCTAAATTATGAATACTCCCTAAATGTGTGTGGGGAATGCTTGTATCTGACTTATAAGTTCCTTGTTGTACTTGTGCCCCAATAGTTTGATACGCCTCTCGAAACGACGCCCCTTGCAGTACTAAAGAGTTGATGCTATCCACCGTGAATAGATAGAGGTATTTTGGATCCTTCAAATCAATTATTTTCACTTGAATTTCTTGAGTGGCATAATTAAAAATATCCAAGATAGCTTCCAATTCCTCAAAGCCTTGAATCATATTTTCTTTTAACAACTGAAAATCGCGGTGGTAGCCACTGGGTAGATTATTGGTAATCAAAAGCATCTCCGTTTCCAAACTTTGAAGTTTGTTACACTTCCCACGGATCAATTCAAAAACATCAGGGTTTTTCTTGTGAGGCATGATACTACTCCCTGTTGTCAGTGCTTCTGGAAACCCTATAAAATCAAAATTCTGACTCATATACAAACAAATATCCATCGCCATTTTTCCTAGTGTATTGGCTAAATTCCCTAAACTAGAAGCGATGATGCGTTCGTTTTTTCCACGACTCATTTGTGCTGCCACCACATTGTATTTTAAAGTATTAAAACCAAGTGCTTTGGTTGTAAACTCTCTATCAATTGGAAACGAACTTCCATAGCCCGCAGCCGACCCCAAAGGATTTTGATCCACCACTTTCTGAGCTGCTTGCAAGACATACACATCGTCAATAAGTGATTCTGCATACGCAGAAAACCACAAACCAAAAGACGAAGGCATGGCAACTTGTAAATGTGTATAGCCTGGTAACAAGGCCGATTTATGTGTATCTGCTAAGGCAATCAAAGTTTCAAAAAAGGTTTTAGTCTTGTGTTGTATCGACCCCAAACTGGCTTTATAGTATAGCTGTAAAGCCACCAAAACTTGATCGTTTCTGGAGCGAGCGGTGTGGATTTTCTTACCCGTATCGCCCAAGGCTTTGGTGAGTTCATATTCGAGTTTGGAGTGGATATCCTCAAACTGAGCGTCAATCACAAAAGTACCTTCACTAATCTGTGACTGAAGATTGTCAAACACGGCTTCGATCGCTATGAGTTCTTCGGAGTTTAGAAGTCCTATTTTAACCAACATTTGCGCATGCGCTAAGGAAGCTAGAATGTCATAGGTTGCAATTTTAAGATCGATCTCTCTATCGTTTCCGACGGTAAATTTTTCAATGAATGTATCAATTGAAATGCCTTTATCCCAAAGTTTCATAGCTATAGTATTTTAGTTAATAATTGAATATATAATGCGATGCCCTCTTCTATTTCTTGGACGTAAATAAATTCATCGGCGGTATGGGATCGGGTGCTGTCTCCAGGACCTAATTTTAGAGATGGACAACTCAATACCGATTGATCTGAAAGTGTTGGTGACCCATAAGTCCTGCGTCCCAAGGCTATACCCGCCTGAACCAACGAATGTGCCACAGGAATGGACGATGAGTTTAATTTTAATCCTCTTGGTTCAATCGATTCACAAGGCGCTTGTTGTTGAAGAATTTCAACAATTTCTTTATTGCTGTACTGATCATTAACCCGCACATCTACAACCAGTTCAACGGCTGCTGGAATGGCATTGTGTTGCTTTCCTGCATTGATTTGCGTCACGGTCATTTTTACAGGCCCTAAGGAATCTGAATTTTTTTCGAAACGGAAATCTTTAAACCATTGCAAGACTTCAATCACATTATAAATGGCATTATCGGCATTGGGGTGCGCAGCATGTCCAGGTGTTCCTTTGACAAACGCATCAAAAACCACCAAGCCTTTTTCAGCCACAGCAAGTTGCATTAATGTGGGTTCTCCAACGATAGCCACATCAATATGCGGAATGATCGATAACATACTATTTAAACCAGCATCCCCACTACTCTCTTCTTCTGCAGATGCCACAAGAACCAAATTATAATTTAGATGTTCTATAGCATAAAAATGGGTGAAAGTCGCTATCAATGACACCAAGCATCCACCGGCATCATTGCTCCCAAGTCCGTACAATTTACCGTTTTCAACCTCAGCTTTAAACGGATCTTTTGTATAGCCATTATTTGGTTTGACGGTATCGTGATGCGAGTTTAAAAGCAGTGTGGGCTTGGACGCATCAAAGTGTTTATTCAGAGCCCAAATATTATTTTGAGACCGCTGAAACGGAACCTTGTAATCTGTAAACCACTGTTCTATTCGTGCAGCAGTCAAATGCTCTTCAGATGAAAATGAAGGGATTTCAATTAAATCTTTTAATAATTGAATGGCGGATGTTGATAAATTTTCTTTGGTCATTGGATGGTGAGTGTTGTGAAAATTGCTCCAGAATCAAGCAACATTTCGGGGGTTCCTATACATACTTTGGAGACCTTGTGGTCTAAAGCATGAAAACAGTTATTTAGTTTTGGGAGCATCCCAGCGTAAATCACTTGGGAGCTGAGTAATTCTTTATAAGAAGCTTTCGTAATGGTTTGAATCACAGAAGCATCATCATTCACGTCTTTTAAAACACCCTTTTTCTCAAAACAATAGTACAACTGCACTTCAAATTGAGACGCAAAGGCTATGGCCAATTCAGATGCAATCGTATCGGCATTGGTATTTAAAAGTTGTCCTTTTTGATCATGTGTGATGGCACAAAACACTGGAGAAATTCCCTGTTCTAATAACAATTCCAAAGTGGATGTTTCTACCTTTTTAACATCGCCAACAAAGCCATAATCTACTGTTGAAATTGGACGTTTTTGAGAGGTAATGGTATTGCCATCAGCACCCGTAAATCCAAGCGCATTACAGTCCAAAGCTTGTAATTGTGCGACAATTGTTTTGTTGATTTTACCCGCATAGACCATGGTAATAAGCTCTAATGTCGCAGCATCAGTAATGCGTCTGCCATCAATCATTTGTACCTCCAACCTAGTTTGATGTGCTAAGGCGGTGGCAGATTTCCCGCCACCATGCACCAAAATTTTAGGCCCTTTGAGAGATGAAAATGTTGTTAAAAAAGATGCAAGTGCTTGGGAATCGTCAATCACATTCCCTCCTATTTTGACGATCTTGAGTGTTGTGTGCTTATCCATTTTCAAGAATTTTTTTCAAGACGAGTTGCGCCGCAAAAGTTCTATTGTTTGATTGTGCAATCACAATGGATTGCTCACTGTCCAAAACCGCATCTTCTACCACAACATTTCGTCGAACAGGTAAGCAGTGCATAAATTGAGCCGCTCCTAGTTTTTCTTGGGTCATCATCCATTGGGGATCTTGAGAAGTGATTTTGCCATAGTCTGTATAATTACTCCAGTTTTTTACATACACAAAATCAGCACCTTTCAAGGCCTCATCTTGATCATAAATAACTGGGGTATCTTTGACAATGTCTGGATTTAACTCATAGCCTTCTGGATGGGTTATGCTAAATTGAACATCAATCGTTTGCATCATTTCTATGAAGGAATTGGCAACCGCATGTGGCAATGCTTTGGGGTGTGGCGCCCATGAAAGTACTACTTTAGGTTTTGGAGTTCTTTTTAATTCTTCGATTGTAATGGCGTCTGCCAATGCCTGAAGCGGATGTCCAGTCGCACTTTCCATATTAATAATTGGAACAGTTGCATAACGTATGAAACTACTCAATATCCATTCGGATAAATCTTTCTGTTTGTCTGTTAAAGAAGGAAAGGCACGAACCGCTAAAATATCTGCATATTGTGAAATGACTTGAGCGGCTTCTTTGACATGTTCAGAAGTATTGAGACTCATAACCACTCCCGATTCAAATTCTAATTGCCATGCGTCGGTTACATTCAGTACAATCACATCCATCCCTAAATGCTTTACCGCTTTCTCGGTGCTTAAACGTGTACGAAGGCTCGCATTAAAAAACAACATCACTAAAGTTTTGTGAGTGCCTAATTTTTTATATTTATAAGGGTTCGATTTTAAAGCAATGGCTTCTTTAACTGCCGATGCAACCGATGAAAGATCTTTAATTTCTATATAATTATTCATAATATTTGAGCTAACGCTTTAAAAAATAAATCAATGTGTTCCTTTTTAATTGTTAAGGGAGGTAAAATCCGAATCAAGTTTGGGTTTTTAGAACTTCCTGTAAATAAAAAATGATTAAAAAGTAGTTTTTTACGAAGTGCTGCAACAGGGAAATTAAATTCTAATCCAAGCATTAAACCCCGTCCCTTTAGTTTTTTTAATTTAGGGATTGACTTGGCTTTCTCCATAAAATAAGCCGACATCTCTGTTGCATTATGCATTAAGTTTTCAGACTCCAAAACCTCCAAAACAGCAAGTGTCGCATTGCTTGCCAAATGGTTCCCTCCAAAAGTAGTCCCTAACAATCCATAAGATGCTTTGATAGACGGATGAATCAAAATACCTCCAACAGGAAATCCATTACCCATTCCCTTTGCCATTGAAATAATATGAGGCGTGATTCCATGTTTTTGGAATGCAAAAAAATCACCTGTACGTCCAAAACCCGATTGTACTTCATCAGCTATTAAAACCGTATTGTAGGTCTGACAGAGTAACTCCAATCCTTTATAAAAATTAGTGCTGCTTTCATCAAGTCCACCAACTCCTTGAATACACTCAATAATAATGGCACAAATAGGCTCGGATTTTAAAGTTATTTCTACTAAATCTAAGTCTCCAAGCGGTAAAAAACGGACTTGTTGTTGAGCGTTTATAGGCGCTACAATTTTGGGGTTATCCGTTGCTGCTACACAGGCAGAAGTGCGTCCATGAAAAGAATTTTCAAACGCAATCACTGTCGCTTTATTGGTGTGAAACGATGCCAGTTTCAGAGCATTTTCATTGGCTTCCGCACCCGAACTACACATAAACAAATCATAATTTTTACAGCCTGAAACTTCTTCAAGACGGTCTGCTAACTTGGTTTGAAGCGGATTCTGTACAGCATTGCTGTAAAAGCCAATTTTTTGAAGTTGACTGGTCAATGCATTCACATAAACAGGATGGGAATGTCCAATTGAAATGACGGCATGTCCTCCGTAAAGATCCAAATACTGGGTTCCTTTATCATCATACAAATAAACGTCGTTTGCTTTTACTGGCGTTACATCAAAAAGTGGATATACATCAAATAGGCTCATAATTAGTGGGCTTTAATACTGTTAATTTTATCAAATGAGGCGACCATTCCTTGAATTAGCGAGGAGCTCAATCCTTTGTGCTCCATTTCATTCAATCCTTCAATAGTACATCCATTAGGCGTGGTCACTCTATCTATTTCTTGTTCAGGATGATTTCCGGATGTAATCAATAAATTGGCGGCGCCTTCACAAGTAAACATAGCAAGGTTTTGAGCTTCTTCTGCATCAAATCCGAGTTGGATGGCTGCTTGAGTTGTAGCACGAATTAAACGCATCCAAAAGGCGATTCCACTGGCACAAACGACAGTGGCTGCTTGCATTTGTTGTTCCGGAATTGAGATAGTCGTTCCCAAGCGATTGAAAATGGCTTCGGCAACGGCTAAGCGTTGTTTCCCCTTTTCATTGCTACAAATACAGGTCATGGATTTTCCAACAGCAATAGCTGTATTTGGCATCGCGCGAATTATATATTGACCTACTCCCACAAGACCTTCAATTCTTGAAATTGAAAAGCCAGTAATCGTCGAGATTAACACATGTTTGTCAGTTAGAAAAGGCTGAACTTCTGTTAGAATTTTTTCTAAATGGGCAGGTTGAACGGCTAAAATAATAATATCTGATTGCTGAATGGCTTCATTGTTGTCGGACGTTAGAAATACATTTTTATACCCTTCAAAATCTGTCAAACCATTAACATTTCGCTTGGTAAGATATAAGGTCGTAATCGCATTATTTTTAATGAGCCCTTTGGCAATAGAGCTCCCTAAATTTCCTGTACCTATAATTGCTATTTTCATGTGTTTATATTTAAAAATAATTAGCTTTAAGTTGTAATCCCAAATGTGATTCAAACCCAAACATTAAATTCATGTTGTGAACGGCTTGACCTGATGCTCCTTTGAGTAAATTGTCGATGACGCTTGTTATAAGTAGTTTCCCATCATGCACTTCTAAATGCAGTAAACACTTATTGGTATTAACCACTTGTTTTAAATGCAAGGGATCGTCCGAAACGGTGGTGAATTCTGCATCTTTATAATAGGATTTAAAGAGTGCTTTCGCCGTTTCTAAAGTACCTTCGTATTCAGTATAAAGGGTGGCAAAAATCCCTCTAGAAAAATTCCCTCTATTGGGGATAAAATGAATCTCACTCTGCAAGCCTTCTTGAAGCATATCTACAGATTGATGGATTTCTCCCAAGTGCTGATGATTAAATGCTTTGTAATGTGAGAAATTATCAACTCGCCATGTAAAATGAGTAGTTGCTGACAAGGCTGTTCCTGCTCCAGTAGCTCCAGTGACAGCATTCACATGAATGGCATCTTTGACCAAACTGTTGGCTGCTAAAGGCAAAATTGCCAATTGAATAGCTGTTGCAAAACAACCTGGATTCGCTATGAACCGAGCCGATTGAATGGCAGATTTATTCAATTCTGGCAAGCCATATACAAAGCGCTTCTTTTGAAAGTCTGCGTCTTGAATGAGTCTAAAATCGTTTGAAAGATCTATGATTCTAGTGGCTTCTGAAAAAGAATTATTTTCTAAAAATGCTTTAGAATTTCCATGCCCTAAACAAAGAAATAAGATGTCTACATCTGTATTAATTTTATCTGTAAATAGCTGCTCTGTAGTCCCTACTAAATCTTGGTGAATAGTGCTTAATTTTTTACCTGCACTCGATGTACTGTACACAAAATTGATTTCAACTTTAGAGTGCATGAGTAACAATCGAATCAATTCTCCTGCGGTGTATCCTGCACCTCCAATAATCCCTGCTTGTATCATAATTCCGAATTTACTTGTTGATGAATTTTGTTTTGATTTCCGTTAATCTTAATAAAACCTTTGGCTTCTTCTGCAGTCCATCCGTTGTTAATTTCACCATAACTTCCAAACTTTGCATTCATCAAATCATATTCTGATTGAATCCCGTTAATTGAAAAATGATAGGGTTTTAATTCTACTTCTACAGAACCCGTTACGCTCTCTTGACTGTTGGCTAAAAACGCTTCCATATCACGCATAACTGGATCTAAATACTGACCTTCATGCAAATGCATGCCATAAAAATTAGACAAATAATCTTTGTGTTGGAGTTGCCATTTTGTTAAAGTGTGTTTCTCTAACAAATGATGTGCTTTAACTGTAATTAATGCTGCAGCTGCTTCAAATCCCACACGTCCTTTGATACCAACAATGGTATCGCCTACATGAATGTCTCTACCAATGGCAAATTTTGAGGCCCTGCCATCCAAAAGCTGGATATTAATTTCAGGGGTATTCTCAACACCATCAAGTGCTGTCAATTCTCCTTTTTTAAAAGTGAGGGTTACGGTTTCAGGTGTTACAGATTCTAACTGGGATGGATAGGCTGCTTCTGGCAAAGCCAAATGAGAGGTAAGCGTTTCGTCACCTCCAACACTGGTTCCCCAAAGTCCTTTGTTGACAGAATATTTTGCTTTTTCCCAATCCAAATCAATGCCGTTTAATTTCAGATAGGCTATTTCTTCCTGACGTGAGAGCTTCTGATCTCTTATTGGTGTGATGATTTCTATTTCAGGTGCAAGGGTTTGGAAAATCATATCAAAACGTACTTGATCATTTCCAGCACCTGTACTCCCATGAGCGATGTATTCTGCTCCTATGGATTTTGCGTACTCAATAATTTCAATGGCTTGCACAATCCGTTCAGCACTCACAGAAAGTGGGTAGGTATTGTTTTTTAAGACATTTCCGAAAATAAGGAATTTCACTACTTTTTGATAAAAGTTGGTGACCGCTTCGATATTTTTATAGGTTGACACTCCCATTTTATAAGCGTTTTGTTCAATGGTATGCACGTCATTTTTAGAAAATCCGCCTGTATTGACACTCACGGCATGCACTTCAAAACCCGCTTTTGATAACGAAACAGCACAGTAAGAGGTATCTAAACCGCCACTGTAAGCGATGACTAGTTTTTTTGAGTTTTTCATTTTTTATGTTTGTTTAGAAACAAGCTTTGCTTGATACTTTTTAATCTTAGGAAGGTTTTTTCTTTCACTTTCTCAGAAGTAACTTCTGGTTTGGAACTCGGGTCGTATAACATCCCAGTACACAAACACATGCTTTGAGTTGTTCGTTGAAGAACATCATAGTTTTTACAAGTTTGACAGCCGTTCCAAAACGAAGCTTCGTCCGTAAGTTCCGAAAAAGTAACAGGCTTATATCCCAGAGCAGTGTTTAACTTCATTACGGCTAGACCCGTAGTGATGCTAAATATTTTTGCGTTGGGATATTTGGATCTTGAATGCTCAAAAACGACTTGCTTAATTTTTTTAGCTAAGCCTTGATTTCTAAAATCAGGATGCACAATGAGACCTGAATTGGCCACAAATTTATCATGGCTCCAAGTTTCTATATAGCAAAAACCTGCAAAAACATCCCCCTCTAAGGCAATGACAGCATTGTTGGTTTCCATTTTAGAAATAATATATTCTATGGTGCGTTTTGCAATTCCTGTTCCTCTTACTTGTGCAGCAGCTTCGATGGCTTCACAAATAGTATGAGCGTGAATTGTATGAGATTTATCTGCAATAATGATGTCCATTATTTAAGATTTAAGTTGAAAAAAAAGTTGAAAAAATTGAAAGATGAACCGGACACACCTAAGTTCAGAAATTAATGGAACACCCTAAGGGCGACGGCGCGTAATACGAGGACGTGCAAAACCGGGGCTATAAAGAATAACCGTTGGGGTAATGAAGGTTTTAAAATTATGTATGTCCATATAAATGTTGTCAACGATAACACTATCGTCTTATAAATATGGAGTAAATATAGAAATTAATTAAAGTGGGGCATGATGGTGGTAAAAAATATTTGTAGTTTTTTGATATTTTAAAAATACGCTTGTATTTGTTATTGATAATTAAAAAATAAAACTAATTAATGCGGAAATCTCAGACTATTTTTTTCTACAACTAGCGTCTCATGCGATTATTTCGAAATTCTTTCATTTTATCAGTAATGATCTCTTGGTATTCTTTTTTTGAGACTTCTTTCCCTTTACTGGGTGCTTCAATCTCAATAATTTCATCTGGATTAAGCACTATTTTTGAGCAAAGCATGGTTGTATTATTAGCGCTAACTTCTAAAATTAGACCTGGTAAACCCCAATAATCTAAAGGCCCGTGGCGTACTGGAATTTGTGGAGCGTACCACGCCTCTATTTGAGTCATCTTAACTTCTTTCACTTGTGTAGAATCGGACTCTGTTGTGTTTCTTAACTTATCCCAAGAAAAAGAATACCATGTCAATTCATCTGAAGGAATTGAGGCTGTGGCTTTAAAACATGAATAGTTTCCAATCTTTTTTGTTTCAGATTCTAAGCTCCACTCTATGGGTTGTAATACATCCTGAACCAAAAACTTTTTCCCATAAAACTCTTGCTCTTGAAGTTGGGTATTTGTTTTTACATTTTTATATTGTTTTCCAGGCGCAAAATTTTTGCCCCAAGAATCAGTAGCCCCAGAAATAGCATCCAATTGATCCTCTTCAATAAATACAGATTCTTCTTTATTAAAAGACAAAACATAGCCTTTTTCGAGCCTGTTTTTCATACGCGCCTCAACTTCTTTTTTCTGAGCTTCACTCAGTCGAGCTCCCCATTTCCCTAAATCCATTTTAGATTTAGAAAAATAATAAGCCTTCGCTTGAAATTCTTGCGTGGTCTGTGTTTCATTCATACTTGTTGAGATTAAAAAAACAAATACGAGCGCGAGAGTAGTGATGACTTTAGACTTCATTGAAAGAGGTGTTTATTATTTTGTTGACCCTAATATAGTATTTAATTAAACAGTAATATTTGTCTTTATAATAAAATTAACGCCACTAGACGACTGCAATCTGAGGCTCAATTAAAGAGTACTTTAAAATTAAAATAAATAATTGCCATACAAGTCTTATATTGCAGAGACAAACGAATAACAACCACACTGTTTAAAAATACATACTATGAGTCAACCCTCCTTTATAAAAGAACTGTCCATTCCAGCCATTGCAGCACCAATGTTTTTAATTTCCGGTCCAAAACTGGTTATTGAGTGTTGTAAAAACGGAATTGTTGGAACATTCCCAGCATTGAACCAACGCACCACAGAAGGCTTTGAAGAATGGTTGATCGAAATTAAAACTGCACTTTCCGATTTTGAAAAAGAAACAGGAGTCAAACCTGCCCCTTACGGAGTAAATTTAATTGTGCACCAATCCAATCCACGCGTACAAGCAGATTTAGCTATTTGCATCAAACATCAAGTTCCAATTATAATTACTTCTCTAGGAGCTGTACCACAATTAGTAGATGCTATACATAGTTATGGCGGCTTGGTCTTTCATGATGTCATCAAAAAACGTCATGCAGAAAAAGCTGCGGAAGCCAATGTAGATGGCCTAATTGTAGTTGCTGCTGGTGCTGGAGGCCACGCAGGTACTTTGAACCCTATGCCTTTGGTTGCTGAGATTAAAAGCTTTTTTAAGAAGACCGTAATCTTATCTGGTTGTATTAGTAATGGCCGTGATATTGCTTCTGCCATGCAAATGGGAGCTGATATTGCCTATATGGGAACTCGATTTATCAATACAAAAGAAAGTAAAGCACCTAAAGAATATCGAGATATGATAATTTCGAGTGGTGCTAATGATGTGGTTTATACTGCTGCAATCTCAGGGGTGGCAGCTAATTTCTTACGCCCTAGTATGGAAGCAATGGGCATTACAGAAGAAATGCTCAGTCAGCAAAAGAAAATTGATTTTGGAAAAGAACTGACGGCTCATGAAAATGAAGCAAAAGCTTGGGCGACCATATGGTCTGCTGGACAAGGTGTCACAAGCATCCATGATTCGCCTTCTGTTGCAGAACTTGTTGGTAGTATGAAAACTGAATTCACAGAAGCTATCAAAGCGCAATACGCTCTTTTAGAAACATATAAGTAGTAAAATCACTCTGCTTTTACGAGCTGACCTCTCGTTGGTTTCAGTGCAGATTTGATAGCTTCTAAGTATTGTTTATCAATCACAGTAAAGGTATAGTGGTGTACTTCATTCACAGATTCAACGCCTGACTCTAGCAAAAGCATTTGTTCAGTTGCAAAGAATTCTATCAAGTGGATCTTAAAATGAGCAGCTGTTTGTGAGCTTGTGGGACCTCTAAAATCCCAAATAAGTTTAATTTTTTCCATCTATTGATTTTTGGTTGAAACTAATTTGTGGCTATTATAAAAATTGCGATTCCTAGAAAAACTATAATCTGCGCCCATTTTAATACAGCCCCAAAACGTTTGTTTGATCTTAAGACTGATCCTACTGAACTTGAGAAGAATACAAGCATAGAGAATATTAGAAAAGAGGTTGTCATAAATAAAAACCCAAGCGCATAAAACTGAATAACCAAAGAATTGGTTTCACTAAACAAGAATGCTGGGAAAAAAGCCATAAAAAATATAGAGACTTTAGGGTTGATTACATTCATGATAAATCCTTGTTTAAATAAGGCTAATAACGATTTACTTTCGGTTTGTGTATTGGTGTTTATAACATCTACAGATTTAAAAACATTGTATGCTAAAAAAAGCATGTAACCGGCTCCGAATAGTTTTAAAACAAAAAGTAGTTCTGAGTTAGACTTTATAAAGGTGGACAATCCAAAAGCTACTAAAGTAGTGTGGATTATACAACCTGATATCAGTCCACATACAATGGCCATACCTTGTTTTTTTCCATAAGTGATACTTTGAATGAGTACAAAAATATTATCTGGTCCAGGAGAGAGTGCCAGAGTCGATGTGGCGATCGTAAATGAAATTAGAACTTCAGTATTCAAAGCAGTTAGTGTTTAAGAGCGGACTCCAAAAGCGCTTTGTTAATACGCTTAATAAGGGTTGGGCCTTCATAAATAAACCCTGTATAAATTTGTACTAAATCAGCTCCAGCAGCATTTTTTTCTAAAGCATCTTCTGGGGAATGAACTCCACCTACTCCAATAATTGGAAATGCTTTTTTGCTTTTTTCTGATAAATATTTAATGACTTGAGTGCTTTTTTCTTTGATGGGTTGACCGCTCACACCCCCATTCCCAATGGCTTCTAAAGTGGTAGTATCTGTTTTAAGGTTCTCTCTAGAAATAGACGTGTTTGAAGCAATAACACCATCTAATTTGGTAACAGATACCAACTCTATAATTTCGTCTAATTGAGTTTCGTTCAAGTCGGGGGCAATTTTTAAAAGAATTGGTTTAGGCTTCTCAAAAGTGGCATTTGAGTCTTGGACAGCTTTGATCAACTCCTCTAAATAATCTTTGTCATTTAGTTTTGCATGGCTGCCAACATTAGGACAACTCACATTCAATACAAAATAATCTACATAAGGATGCAAGGCTTTAAAACATTCTAAGTAATCAGCTGTGTATCCTTTAGAAGGTGTTTGGGTGTTTTTACCTATATTTCCACCTATAATAAGTTGTTTTTTATTTTTCTTTAATTGTACAATCGCGGCTTCTAAACCTGCATTGTTAAACCCCATTCTGTTGATAATTCCTTTATCCGCTTGGAGTCTAAACAAGCGTTTTTTAGGATTGCCTTCCTGTGGTTTTGGAGTGACAGTTCCAATTTCAATAAATCCAAATCCAAAATTAGCTAGCTCGTTGTACAACACGGCATTCTTATCAAATCCGGCTGCAAGCCCAACAGGATTTTTAAACCGAAGACCAAACAATTCACGTTCCAAAATTGGGTGGTTGACTTGAAAAAGACGTCTAATTAAAAAAGGGATTCCTGGAATTTTGGACAACAATTTGATGGCGTCAAAAGTGAAATAATGAACGACTTCAGGGTCAAATTTAAAAAGAATAGGACGAATAATCGATTTGTACATGAAGCGTATTTTGAGTACAAAAATACATTAAATAGACACAATATAAAAGAAAGCAAGCGAACTCTTGTGTTTGAAGTCAGGGTTAATTATTTTTGACAAAAGACAAAACTATATGTTAGATAAAAAGCACATTTTAGATCGATTTATTGGCTATGTAAAAATTGATACCGAGAGCGATCCTAATTCTATGTCAACACCTAGTACTGAAAAGCAGTGGGACTTGGCAAATAAATTGGCTGACGAACTAAAAACCATTGGTATGCAAGACGTTTCAATAGATGATAATGCATATATCATGGCGACTTTACCGTCCAACGTTTCTCACAAAGTGCCAACAATCGGATTTGTATCTCATTTTGATACTTCACCAGATTTTACAGCTAAAAATGTAAATCCTCAAATCATAGAAAATTATGATGGGTCTGAAATTATTCTAAACAAAAAAGAAGACATCGTATTATCCCCTGATTATTTTGAGGATTTGTTACTCTATAAAGGGCAAACCCTGATCACTACAGATGGTACTACTCTTTTGGGTGCTGACGACAAAGCTGGGATTTGTGAAATCGTGAGTGCGATGGAATATCTTATTCTACATCCTGAAATAAAGCATGGAACCATTAAAGTTGGGTTTACACCTGACGAAGAAATTGGTCGCGGGGCGCATAAATTTGACGTCAAAAAATTTGGAGCTGATTGGGCTTACACTATGGACGGAAGTCAGATTGGAGAACTTGAATATGAAAATTTTAATGCGGCTGGAGCCGTCATCAAAGTAAAAGGAAAAATTGTACACCCTGGTTATGCCAAAGGCAAAATGATCAATTCTATGTACTATGCTTCTAAGTTTATAGACGCACTTCCAAAAGCTGAAACTCCTGAACAAACTGAAGGTTACGAAGGGTTTTATCACTTACACAGCATGGAAGGCAAGGTCGAAGATACTGTATTACAATACATTGTAAGAGATCACGATCGCGATAAATTTGAGGGCAGAAAACAACATCTTATCAATTTGGTTGAAACTCTAAATACAAAATTTGGGAGCCCTGTTTTTGAAATCGAAATCAAAGACCAGTATTTTAATATGAAAGAAATGGTTGTGCCTGTGATGCATATTGTTGACATTGCAGAAGATGCTATGAAAGCGCTAAACATCAAACCATTAATTAAACCTATAAGAGGAGGGACAGACGGCTCTCAATTGAGTTTTATGGGACTTCCGTGTCCGAATATATTTGCTGGAGGTCACAACTTCCATGGCCGTTATGAATACGTACCTTTAGAGAGTATTTTGAGTGCTACGGAAGTTATTTGTAAAATAGCCGATCTAACTCAGAAACGATATTTATAAAAAAAAGCCGCTAAAATTAGCGGCTATTTTTAAATGTTATTTCTTAACTGGAGGTGCATTAAGTTTTTGACTCATTTCCATTGAGATGGCAGAACGATCAAATTTAATTTTACCAGCCAAAGTTTCAATGACACATGAATTGTCTTTATCATTCAATTCGGCAATCTTTCCGTGCATTCCACTTTTAGTGATTACTTTATTTCCTTTTTTGAGTTCGGCTGCAAATGCTTTCTCTTTTTTGGCACGCTTCATTTGAGGTGCAATCATAAAGAAATAAACAACTACTGCCATTAAAATAAAGGGGGTGTACTGACTAAGACCTTCCATATCGTATTGTTGTATTGTTGTTAATTATTGTACGTTAAGTTGTTTGTTAGGAGGTGTTTTAACTGGTGCATTCGGATCTGGAACGATAAACGCCGAAATTCTTACTTGCTCTTTACCTTTTTCGGAGTTGGTAGTCAACGTAATTGTTTTAGAAATTTTGTTGGCTCCTTTTCCGTTAAACTTTACACTAAACTGAGACGATGCTCCTGGCATTAGTGGCTCTTTACTCCATCCTTGAGGGACTGTACATCCACACGTACTTTTGATTTCTGTAACTACTAAAGGAGATTTACCTGAGTTTGTATAAGAAAACACTGTTTCAACAGGTGTACCGTTCATAATTTGACCGAAATCGTGTTCTGTTTTATCGAATGTAATGGTTGGAAAAACAATAGCTTGTGCGTCTCTTTCTGCAGCTTTTTCAACGTTTTCTTGTTTTATTTTTTCTGCTGCATTTTCTTTACAAGAAGTAAAAACAACGAAACTAGCTACAGTTAAAGTTAAAATTAATTTTTTCATGATTGATTTTTAATGGTTAATAGTTCTATTTGTTTAAAAAAAACGAGGGTATAAAAGTAATTAAAAAATTACATTAATCCACGTCCTATCTTGTTTAAGGTTTTATTTTCATTATACTCCTTCACAATTTTATCTAAAACACCATTTATAAAGACATTACTTTTGGGAGTTGAATATTCTTTAGCAATTTCTATGTATTCATTTATAGAAACCTTGGTTGGAATGGATGGAAATTCATGAAATTCACAGATAGCCATTTGAAGCAAAACAAAATCAATGTCCGCTATGCGATCCTTATCCCAATTTTTAGTTTTTAAACTAATTTCCTCAGTATAGGGTTCTAAATTTTTAATAGTGTGCTTTAATAAACTTAATCCAAACTCTTTATCCTCTTCGTCTTTGAACAACTTTGGAGTAAAATAATCTTCATAATTATTTTCTTTAGACTTGTTTAAAAGCTTTACCAGAGCTGTATTTACTACTGGCAAATCATCAATCCAAGTTAAGTTTCTATCTTCTAAATAATTATATAACTTTTCATTGGGTGCAATCACTTCTTTAAATAATTCGACTACAAATTGACGGTCTTTATTATATGTAGAAGATTCTGCGGACATGTATTTCGAAAACCGATCGCTCTCAAGAATGGCTCTAAAGATCACTTCTACATACTCATTGTCCAACTCCCAATTATTGACTTTATGGCGTTCTAGTGCTTCTTTTAAGTATTGGTTTTCAGACAACTGAACCAATAATGCATTTTTAACAAACTTCATGTTCGGATTTAAATCCTCAGAAGTTAAAAGGTGTTTTTGTTGAGATTTCTCTTGCTGATCTTTTGCTTTTTCATGCACTTTAACCAATAAAGATAACATTAGTAAATAAAGTTCATACATGCTATCCATACTTAAGTTGAGAAATTTTTCTTCAGAAGTCAAGTTCAGCTCCTCTGTTCTTTTGAGGGCGTAGATAACTTGCATTACTTTGGTTCGAATATGTCTTCTGTTCAGCATGGTATAAAGAACTTATTGGTTAAAAATCAAATAAATTGATCTACATTGGATATGTCTTGTGCAATACAAATAAAATCGTTCGACAAAAATAGTATTATTTTGCTTGTAAAAATCTAAAAAAATGTTTTTTTACGCAATGTGATTTTTGCGTAAAACAAGTATCTTTGTGAATGAAGTAAAAGCCTTGACTTAAGGCTGTAAATGATTAGATGAACGAGCTCAAGTATTTAAATAAGTATTTTTTAAAATATCGATATCGAATTATTTTAGGTATTCTCATCACCATTGGTTCCAAGGTTTTTGCTCTGTTTACTCCTCAACTTATTGGTAAATCTATTTCTTTAATTTCGGATCAGATCACGAATCCAAGCAGCACAGAACTATTTAGGCATGAAATTAGTTTAAACATTTTGTACATATTTGGAGCAGCAGTCGCAACGGGTATATTTACTTTTTTGATGCGTCAAACTATCATAAATGTATCTCGATACGTTGAATTTGACTTAAAAAATGAAATTTACGATCATTACCAACTCCTTTCAATTGCTTTTTATAAACGAAATCGTACTGGGGATTTAATGAGTCGAATTAGTGAAGACGTGAGTAAGGTTCGGATGTATATAGGCCCTGCACTTATGTACACAATCAACACGTTAACCCTTTTTATAGTTGCGTTGTTTTATATGTATAACCAATCGCCTACCCTTACGCTTTATACCATACTCCCCTTACCCCTATTATCAATTTCAATATACTTTTTAAGTAAATACATTCATAAACAAAGTACCATTGTACAAGCACATCTGTCCACACTATCTTCATCTACTCAAGAGTTTTTTAGTGGAATTTGGATTACAAAAGCATATGCTCTAGAACCACAAACCGAAAAAACCTTTTCAGAATTAGCAAATTCTCAACGCGAAAAACGTCTGGGCTTATCAAAAATACAAGCACTGTTTTTTCCATTAATGTTACTTCTTATTGGGGCTAGTAACCTGTTGGTTATTTACATTGGTGGTAAACAATACATGAATGGACAAATTGAGGAAATTGGAGTCATTGCCGAATTTATTATTTATGTAAATATGCTTACTTGGCCAGTTGCATCAATTGGATGGGTCACATCATTAGTTCAAGAAGCTGAAGCTTCACAAAAACGAATTAATGAATTTCTGAAAGAAACTCCTAGCATTGTTAATCCTACTAAAACAACGACTCCAATTAAAGGAAGTGTAGTTTTTAAAGACGTTTATTTTACCTATGAAGACACCAATATAGAAGCTCTAAAAGGCGTTAGTTTTGAGGTTGAAAAAGGAAAAACACTCGCTATTATTGGAAATACAGGTTCTGGAAAAACAACCATACTAGAGCTAATTGGAAGGCTATATGATACTCAAAAAGGAAGTGTTGAAATTGACAGTGTTAATGTTAAGGTCTTAAATTTAAAAAATTTAAGAACAGCTATTGGATTTGTACCACAAGATCCTTTTTTGTTTTCTGACACTTTAAAAAACAATATCAAATTTGGGGAAAATAATGCTACGGATGCCGAAGTTATAGAAGCTGCTAAAAAAGCGGTGGTCCATAAAAACATAATCAATTTTAAAAATGGTTATGACACCATTTTAGGGGAACGGGGCATCACACTTTCTGGAGGTCAAAAACAACGTGTTTCTATTGCAAGAGCCTTTATCAAAAGTCCTCAAATTCTTCTTTTAGACGATTGTCTTTCTGCTGTGGATACGGAAACGGAAGAGAAAATCCTGAATAATATTGAGTTGGTAACTAAAAACAAGACAACTATTATTGTGAGTCATCGAATTTCATCTGCTAAAAATGCCGATTCAATTATTGTCCTAAATGATGGAATTATCGCGCAGCAAGGGACACATGATACGCTCATTACTGTTGAAGGTTATTACAAAGAACTTTATCAAAAACAATTGCGAGAGACGACGCATTAATTTATTAAAATAAAAAAACGTTCATTTCCAGAAAATAAAATCAACAATTAGTTGGTGTCTTAATTTATTTTATGGACTTTTGATAGGAATAACAACTACTAATAATAGCTCATTATCATTGACACTAAAGATATGGAACAAGAAGAAATATATTCAAAAGTTTTAAGAGCTGGAAGGCGCACCTACTTTTTTGATGTGAGGGCCACAAAAGCAGGAGACTATTATTTAACTGTGACAGAGAGTAAAAAATTCACAAATGATGATGGATCTTTTCATTACAAGAAACATAAGATTTATTTGTACAAAGAAGACTTTACAGAGTTCAACACGATCTTAGGGGAGATGACCGATTACATTATCAACGAAAAAGGACAAGAAGTGATCAGCGAGCGTCACCAAAAAGATTACGTTAAAGAAGAATTCCCTTCAGAGGATTCAAAAGAGGAATCGTCTGCTGACAGCTTTACGGATGTTAGTTTTGATGATATTTAGTCCTCAAAATATATTCTTTATTATGCCGTTACATTGTAGCGGTTTTTTTTGGAAAAAACCTAACGAATCGGTGTTCCATTAGGCACCTGTTCTTCTGGAGTTAATAAGATGACTTTTTCAGAATCCACGGCTCCAGTAACCAGACACTCACTCATAAAATTGGCGATTTGTTTTTTTTCAAAATTGACATTAGCTACAATTTGTTTACCTAATAAATCATCCATTGAATATAAGACAGTGATTTGTGCAGATGTTTTTTTGACCCCTAAATCTCCAAAATCAATTGTCAATTGGTAAGCAGGCTTTCGTGCTTTAGGAAAATCTTTCACTTCAATTATAGTCCCCACACGGAGGTCTATTTCAGAAAAAACTTCAAAGGTAATTGTATCGCTCATATCAATATTTATTATCAAAGTTTGAAGATATAAATTTTTAAGGAGTTGATAGACGCAAAGGTTCAATTCTTTATATATTTGAAAAAAAACACAATCTTATGTCATTAACTCCTTCCAACATGCTTCCATTAGGAACTGTAGCACCAGATTTTGAACTATGGGATTCTGTTTCTGGTTCTACAAAAACATTAAACAAACTAAAAGGATCTAAAGGTACATTGGTTTTGTTTATTTGTAATCATTGTCCGTTTGTAATTCACATTAATGAAGCCTTGGTTTCTATGGCAAATAACTTGCTTAAAAAAGGAATTGGAGTGGTTGCTATTTCTAGTAATGATGTTGAAACTTACCCTCAAGATAGCCCAGAAAAAATGCAAGTTCATGCAAAAATCACAAACTACCCTTTTCCTTATCTATATGATGAAACACAATCCGTAGCAAAAGCTTATGACGCAGCTTGTACCCCTGATTTTTTTCTTTTTGACTCGACTTTAAAACTCGTATATAGGGGACAATTAGATGCCTCAAGACCAGGAAATGGAATTCCAGTAAATGGAGTAGATTTATTATATGCCGTTCAATGTATGATTGAGAACAAAGTAAATACACATCCACAAAAACCGAGCATTGGTTGTAATATCAAATGGAAAACTTCCTGATTTATTTTTTTTAAAGCCAAAATCTATTACTTTTGAGTTAGAACCCCAAATTCTAATTCTTATGAAAACTACCATTCTAATGGTACTGTGTACCTTTTTTTCTTTCTCAAATTCGTATTCCCAAGAAATTAATTTTTACAAAAACGCAAAAGGTGACACCCATATTTGTGGGGAATTTCCTTTGGACTATTTAGAGCATGACAGTACGTATAGCGTGTGGTTCAATAAATATTATAATGGATTAAAACTCCCGAGTAAGCGACTGCGATTAAAGTCCAAACTAAAAAATAGTACAATAGATATCTATCTTGGAACATGGTGTGGAGATAGTAAAAAGTGGGTTCCGCAATTTATTAAACTATGGGATGAACTCGGACTTAAAAGAAGTCAGTTGCGTTTGATTGCGCTTTACAATGACGAAGAACGCTACAAAACGTCTCCAGATGGTGAGGAGCAAGGTCAGCAAATTCACCGTGTTCCAGTATTTATTTTTAAATCAAATAATGTTGAATATGCCCGTATTGTGGAGTCTCCAAAGAACGATTTAATCACCGATGTTGCTCAAATAGCACTAGGATTTCCTTCAAAACCAAACTATGAGGGTGCTAATTATCTTTTCAAAATTCTAGACACAGAACCTCTAGAAATGATAGAGAAAAACATGAATGAGCATTATAAGATTCTTAGAAACATAACGCATAACAGTAAAGAATTGAACACTTTGGGTTATGTTTTATTAAGAAACAAGCGTATCAAAGAAGCCAACTTCTGTTTTAAACTGAATACTTATTTATTTAAATACACCCCAAATGTGTACGATAGTTATGGAGAAATCTTGGCTTTAGAAGGCAAGCATTTAAAGGCACTTAAAATGTATAAAAAAGTATTAGCAATCGAACCTGAAAATAAAAATGCAAAAGCTCAAATCAAACACCTAGAAGCATTGATTGGATTCTAATCCTGAACCTTCACAATAGTTAAATTTTGATATTTGAGGATATACCCAGCTTCATTTTTATACCCTCCGTAAGGCTGAAGAAAGTATTGAAATTTGTTTTCTAAATAAGACGTTTGAAAACTTGAAGTATCCGAGTACATTGTTCCATTTTTAGAAAGTCTTAATAAAACATCCATAGTGATATCAAACCCTCTAATGGCGTATTTGTTTGGGAACGTTCCAAATTCTATAATATAGCGTTGCTCAAATGATTTTGGAAATCGCGAATCAAAATTCACAGAAGGATATTGGAATTGTAAATTAGATAAATCATAGTTAGAAACATTACTACCTTCAAAAGCTCTATTTTTTGAGGTTGTCATCAAAAATAATTCGCGTTCAATCTCTGTTTCATTATCGTCTGCATCCTTTAGAGTCGTTACTCCATTCATTGCATTGAGCATACTTGTAATATTAGACACAAACCCTTCGTTGTTAGATTCAAGAAAAACAAGTGTACGTCCGGATGAAAGAGCAGCCTGAACATCTTCTAACATTAAAAAAAACTGTTCTAAACCTTCTTTATCCTTTTTGGAAGTTAATAATGAAGCCTCAGGAAATTCTGCTTTTAAATAATTCGCAGTTGCTAAATTCTTTGCATCATATATAATCAATGTTTGATGTGGTATGGTATCGGATTTCACGTAGTTTACCATCTTAGTTCGCATCCATTTTTCATCTGGAATGGTTTGAAATAGATTGTGATAAATATTTTTAGTTTTCACAAAAGGTGAGATTACAGGAACACTATCCTTTTCAGTATGCTTGGCGGTCAACTCTAGATTTTGAGTAGTAATAGGTCCTAACACAGCATCAAAATTCGAAAAATTTGTTTGTAGTAATACTGTTTTCAAATCAAGCGTTTCAGCGTTGGTATCAAACACCTCTAGTTTTGTAGAAATTCCAAGACGCTTTGCAGAGTCAATTGCCATAATTACACCCGCGTAGAAGTCAGTAGAAATATTAATAAACCCATCTCTTTTAAGTTGGCTCTTCGCTAGGGTGACAGACTCAAAATCAATACTTTTTGTTTTGAATGGTAATAAAAGTGCTATTTTTTTAGGGGAAAAATCAACTAAACTATCCGACAAACTAACAACAGGGAACAACTCTGTAGCAATGTTCTGAATACTAAGCTTAGGAGTTTTTAACACCATTCCTAATTTTAATCCTTGTTCAATCAATTCGGGGTTTAGCGTTTCCAATTGTTCTTTTGTCAATCCTAACTTTTTTTCAAGTCTAAAAAAACCTTCTTTAGCTTTAACAGTATAATAGTTAAATGCGCCCTCTTCAACTACTTTTTTATCTGTCTCCGAAATATTAGGAACATTCAACTGTTGCCCCTCTTTAAGATAAAGTCCCATCGTTGGATTGAGTGCTTCCAAATCTGGAACTGAAATTCCGAATTTGTAAGCAATACGCCATTTACCTTCCTTTGGTAAAACGGTATATTTTTGAAGTATCTGAGTAGAAATTTGATTTGAAATCATTTTAAATTGAGGAATATAAATTTTATCTCCTCTTCTTAAACTCTTAGAGTACAACTCTTTATTATGAGCTTTTATCTCCTCTACGGTTACCTCAAACTTTTTAGCAATGCCAAACAAGGTTTCTTTACGTCTTACTTTATATACCTTATAAGAAACCAACTCTTTCACAACTTTTGTAGAAGTTGATTTAGGAACAAAAGACTCTGGAATAATCAAAATCGTATTGACTGAAAAATTCGATTTTGCATCTGGATTTAAAGCATAAATATCCGCTGGTGTAATTTTATAAAGTTTTGCAATACTCTCAATAGATTCTCCAACTTGTACACTGTGCGTTTTTAAGTTTTGGGCATAACCAACATAACTAAAAGCAAGGATTCCTAAAACGATTAAAAACTTTTTCATGTTTATTTTTATTGGTTACTCCCACTCTATGGTTGCAGGAGGTTTAGAACTAATATCATATACCACTCTATTCACTCCTTTGACTTTATTAATAATATCATTTGAAGTTTTCTGTAGGAATTCATAAGGTAAATTCACCCAATCTGCAGTCATTCCATCTGTACTTTCGACAGCTCTCAAAGCAACACATTTTTCATATGTACGCTCATCTCCCATCACCCCAACACTATTCACAGGGAGAAGCATTGCTCCAGCTTGCCATACTTTATCATATAAATCCCATTCTCTTAAACCATTAATAAAAATGGCATCAACTTCTTGTAAGATACGAACTTTTTCAGCAGTTATATCTCCTAAAATTCGAATGGCCAATCCAGGACCAGGAAATGGGTGACGTCCTAATAATTTAGGATCAATACCCATTGAAGCTCCTACACGTCTGACTTCATCTTTAAACAAAGCCCTTAACGGCTCTACAATGTCGAGCTTCATGTAATCAGGTAATCCCCCAACATTATGGTGACTTTTTATGGTGGCACTAGGACCACCAGTGGCAGACACACTTTCGATCACATCTGGATATATAGTTCCTTGCGCTAGCCATTTGACGTCCTGTGTCATGTTTGCCTCGTCATCAAAGACTTCAATAAACACACGTCCAATTGCTTTACGTTTCAGTTCTGGATCTTCGAGTCCTGTAAGAGCATCCAAAAAGCGTGCCGAAGCATCAACTCCTTTAACATTAAGCCCCATGCCTTCATACTGAGTGAGAACACTTGAAAATTCATCTTTTCGTAGCAGACCGTTGTTTACAAAAATGCAGTAAAGATTTTTACCAATCGCTTTGTGTAATAAAATAGCTGCTACCGTGGAATCAACCCCGCCAGACAATCCAAGGACAACTTTATCGTCTTGAATTTTAGATTTTAAGTCCGAAACGGTTTCATCTACAAATGAATCTGGCGTCCAATCTTGTTGAAGACCAGCAATATGAACTAAAAAGTTCTGTAAGAGTGTTTTACCATCTGTTGAGTGATATACTTCAGGATGGAACTGAATGGCAAACGTTGGTTCGCCTTCAATTTTATAGGCTGCATTTACCACATCATGAGTACTTGCTAACAAGACCCCATTGGTAGGTAATTCTTTGATTGTATCACTATGGCTCATCCAAACTTGACTTCCAGAACTGATACCTTCAAAAAAGGCTTCATTTTCTTTGACAAAAGATAAATTGGCACGACCGTATTCTCTTGTATTTGAAGGCGCTACAAGACCACCAGAAAAATGAGCTAAATATTGGGCACCGTAACAGACCGCTAACATAGGTTTAAGGCCACGTATAGCTGATAAATCCGGATGTAAGGCTGCATCGCCTCTCACAGATTGTGGACTTCCCGAAAGCACTACGGCTTTAAATTCGTCTAAATTTGTTGGGATTTTATTGAAAGGGTGAATTTCACAATATATATTTAACTCCCTGACTCGGCGAGCTATAAGTTGTGTATATTGAGATCCAAAGTCGAGAATTAATACCTTATCGTGTTGCATGGTCAAAAGTAATATTTATAAATAAATTGAGCCCTAAATTTTCAAACTTTTAAAGGGTCAAAACATGAAATTTTTGATTTAAAGGTATAAGCTCTGATTTTAAAGATTCTATGAACGCATCTCCATGTTCTATGTAGAATTCTGAAAAGTTGGTGAACCGTTCTTGCAAACCTCCACTTGGAAACAGCTCTAAATGGATGGACTCAAGCCGTTCAATATAGTCTTTATGTACTTTTTTCTCAGCTTTTAAAAGACGTTTTTCCAACGCTTCCAACCCTTTGATTTGTTTTTTTTCTTGTGCAGAAACAGCACCGTTAAAGGATTTATCAGTTTGATTAGCTATTGCGTATAACTGTTTGAATTGCTGTTTTAATTGTTCCTTTTGAGATGAAAAATCAATAGGTAATGATGCTATTTTTTTGATTTGAGATTGAATCAGTTCTTGTTTGTTTTTAAATAAATCGGAAACAGTAACCTTAAGTTTATTTAATTTTTGATGTTGTTTTTGGCTGATTAAAAGGACTGAATTACGATGCAACAAAATCGGAAATTGAATATATTCTGCTTCAAAATAAGATTTTAGTTGGAGCCAATATGCTAATTCGCCTCCCCCACCAATATAACAAAGGTTTGGTAATATTGTTTCTTGGTACAAGGGACGCATGATGACATTAGGCGAAAAGTACTCAGGATGTGAATTTACTTCCTCCAAAATACCCGCTAAATCCCAAGTTATACCGGTATTTATAACTGAATAAGCATCTTCCTTTTTTACGATGCGCTCGCGTAGGTTTTCTTTGAGATAAAATAAATTTAATTCTCGGGGATTAACCTGAACTTTATACGTTGAGTCTATTTTTAATAGCTCTCTGTTGGTCTCAGAAACAGTTGCAAATGCGTATTGATTTGTAAGTTCAGAAGTTATTTGTGGAATAAATAACCGTTTTAAAGCCGAGTCATTTCCATCAATAATAACCAAACCCTCAGACCCAAAAAGTGTGTGTACTAAGTAACGTGTGGCCGAAGCTAAATTTGCATGGCTTGCATAGGCATTCTTAACGAGTTTTTTTAGTTGTATTGCATGCGCTGAATTGCCCAAAATATTGGAAAACACTTTGACAAACTCCACAAGATCTGAAGTGGATAAATCTCCTACTGCTCCAGAACTTTGATGCGTCCATTGAAATTGTTTGTTCTGGAAATTGAAGTGATTAATTTCCTCGAAATCATGATCTTCAGTAACCATCCAAAAAACAGGAACAAACTTGTTATTAGGGTATTTCTGTTTTAATTCTTTGGCTAGATTAATGGTCGTAATAATTTTATACAAAAAATACAACGGTCCACCCAACAGATTCAATTGATGCCCAGTAGTGACAGTAAAGGTGTCTTTATCTGCTAAAGACTGAATCGCGTTGGTGGTCAGATAGGATGGTGAAAGCTGTACGTATTGATTATTTAAAGTCGAAACTAAAACAGTTCTTTTTTCAGAACTAAATTCTGACTGTTTAGCTTCTAACTGGTCTTTAAAATTTTCTAAAGTTGGAAACCGATGATAAAGCGCTTGCAGTTCCGGTCGGTTTTCTACATAGTCGCAGATCAACTTGGATACAAAGGCAGTGTCTCGAAAAGAAATACAGTCTGTTGGCATAGCAGTTTCTTAATAGACGTAAAGATACTTTATTTCTTTTGTATTTAGAAGCCTGTTAAACCACTTCTGCATACAAGTCAAAATCAGCAGCTTCTGTAACTTTAACCGTTGCAAATTCCCCTGTTTTAAGATAGGTTTTAGAGGCGTCTATAAGCACTTCATTATCTACATCTGGAGAATCAAATTCCGTTCGTCCTACAAAGTGTTCCCCTTCTTTACGATCAATCACAACTTTAAAGATTTCACCAATTTTAGCTTGATTCAACTCCCATGATATTTGAGATTGAATTTCCATGATTTCATTAGCTCGTGCTAGTTTAACTTCTTCTGGCACATCATCTTCTAAATTAAATGCATGTGTGTTTTCTTCATGTGAATACGTAAAACAACCCAAGCGTTCAAAACGCATGGCTTCTACCCATGATTTTAAAGTTTGATAATCTTCTTCTGTTTCACCTGGATACCCAACAATCAAAGTCGTTCTAATGGTCATTTCAGGAACAGCTGCTCTAAACTCTTTAAGAAGCTTAGTTGTTTTTTCCTGGGTAGTTCCACGGCGCATACTTTTCAGAATTTTATCTGAGATATGCTGTAACGGAATATCAAGGTAATTACAAATTTTTGGCTCGCGTTTCATCACATCCAAAACATCCATTGGAAATCCTGTAGGAAAAGCATAATGCAAACGAATCCATTCAATACCTTCAACCTTAACCAAAGCCTCTAAAAGCTCTGCAAGATTTCGTTTTTTGTATAAATCTAATCCGTAATAGGTCAAATCTTGAGCTATCAAAACCAATTCCTTAACTCCTGTAGCAGCTAATTTTTCAGCTTCTATTACTAAGTTTTCAATGGGAGTTGATTTGTGTTTTCCTCGCATCAATGGAATGGCACAAAAACTGCAAGGACGGTCACAACCTTCTGCAATTTTTAGATACGCGTAATTCTTTGGAGTGGTCGTCAAACGCTCACCAATCAATTCGTGTTTATAATCAGCTCCTAATGCTTTTAGTAATTGCGGTAATTCGGTGGTTCCAAAATACTGATCGACATTGGGAATTTCTTTTTGTAAATCTGGTTTATAACGCTCACTTAAACATCCCGTCACAAAAACTTTATCTACATCTCCATCTTCTTTTTTCTGCATGTAGTCTAAGATGGTATTGACGCTCTCTTCTTTTGCATTGTTAATGAAACCACAAGTATTAATCACCACAATATTACCTTCTTCTTCATGGACAACTTCTTTTCCACTGGCTTTGAGTTGCCCCATTAACACTTCACTATCATAGACGTTTTTACTACATCCTAAAGTGATAACATTAATTTTATTTTTTTTAAGTGTTTTGGTTCTCATGAAGCGATATTAAGTACTGTGATTTATTTGAAAAAAGAATCTACAAATTCGAATTTATTAAAAACTTGAAGGTCTTCTAAACCTTCACCAACGCCAATATACCTAACAGGGATTTGAAATTCGTCGCTAATCCCAATAACAACCCCCCCTTTGGCGGTTCCATCTAATTTGGTAATCGCTAGGGCAGTTACCTCCGTAGCAGCGGTAAACTGTTTGGCTTGTTCAAATGCATTTTGTCCTGTAGAGCCGTCAAGCACCAACAAGACCTCATGTGGTGAATGGTCCACTACTTTTTGCATGACCCGTTTGACTTTGGTTAATTCGTTCATCAAATTAACTTTATTATGCAGGCGACCTGCTGTGTCAATAATAACAACATCTGCATTGGAAGTCACGGCACTTTGTAAGGTGTCAAACGCTACTGATGCAGGATCACTCCCCATAGATTGTTTGATGATTGGAATACCCACACGATCGGCCCAAACTTGTAACTGATCAATGGCAGCAGCTCTAAAAGTATCGGCTGCCCCTAAGACAACATTTAAGCCTTGTTTTTTTAGTTGATAGGCAAGTTTGCCAATGGTCGTTGTTTTACCGGCGCCGTTCACTCCTACCACCATAATAACATATGGTTTCTGAGTTTGTGGAACAGAAAATTCGGTTTCTTCCCCAGAATTTGTTTCTGATAATAATCCTGCTATTTCTTCTCGTAAAATAAGGTTTAAAGCATCCGTACCAACATATTTGTCTTTGGAAACTCGAGCTTCAATTCTTTCAATAATTTTTAAGGTGGTATTCACTCCAACATCACTAGTGACAAGGACTTCCTCTAGGTCATCTAATACATTTGCATCAACTTTAGATTTCCCAACAACGACTTTACTTAACTTGTCAAAAAAGGTGGTTTTAGATTTCTCTAAACCCTTATCAAGCGTGGCTTTTTTATCGGAAGAAAATATGTTTTTGAAAAAACTCATAAGTTAACTATTTATCTATTTACAAAAATAGCATTAAATGTAAGAAAACTAAAAAATAAAAGCCGCTTTATGATAAAGCAGCTTTAAATAGGATACTGTAGAAATATTTTTATTTCTTACTTAAGAACTCATTTACTTTTTCAGGTGCCATGATAGATTCTACAAAAATGTAAGCTCCAGATTTTGGTGACTTAACCATTTTGATCGCTTTCGTTAGACGTTTTGATCCTGTTTGTAATGATGCTACTGATTTCTTTGCCATGATTCAAATGTGTTACATTTGAAATTTTACTTATGTAAAATCTCTAATTATTTAATTTCTTTATGAACCGTCATTTTTTTAAGGATAGGATTAAATTTCTTAATCTCCATACGATCCGGTGTGTTCTTCTTGTTCTTAGTTGTAATATATCTTGAAGTTCCTGGTTTTCCAGACTCCTTGTGCTCTGTGCACTCTAATATTACTTGAACTCTATTTCCTCTTTTTGCCATTTTACAGTGCTTTTAACGGTAGTTTATTTTAAAAAACCTTTTGACTTTGCTTCTTTGATTGCTGCGTAAATACCAATTTTATTGATAGTTTTCAAGGCTGCAGTAGAAACCTTTAATGTTACCCAGTTATCTTCTTCTGGAATGTAAAAACGCTTTTTGATTAAATTCACATTAAATCTACGTCTAGTTCTATTCAAGGCATGAGAAACGTTATTTCCAAACATTGCTCTTTTACCTGTAAGTTCACAAATTCTTGACATTTTTTCTTAACTTTAATTGTTCTGTTGTTTCAAAACGAGGTGCAAAAATACGAATTCTTTAAGAGTACGCAAACTTTATTTTAGCATTTTTTAAAAATTTCTTTTTGAAACAAAGTGAAGGCCATAGTGACTGCTTTTTGAACGACCCTAAGTCGTTGTTTACCAAAGTTAGACTGCTGAGAAAACACCCCTTCAGGAGTTGCGATTGCTATACAAACGGTTCCGATTTCTGCATCAGAATCACCTTTGGATGGACCTGCATTTCCCGTTGTTGCAATTCCATAGTCCGAATTGAAGACTTGTTTCACATTTTGAGCCATCGCTTCTGCTACTTCAGAGCTCACAACAGAATGTTTATTAATTAATTTAGGCGCGACGTTTAAAACATCAATTTTTGTTTCTGTCGCATAGGCAACAATACCGCCTTTGAAATAGGCAGATGCTCCGTCATAGGCAGTGATATTTTCTGCTATTTTACCCCCCGTACAACTTTCTGCAACCGAAAGCGTTTTTCCTAATTTTACTAATTGATTTCCTATGATTTGCTCTATGGAAGATTGCTCTTCAAACCCTACGAAAATATCATTAATCAACAGCAATAGAGCTTCAATTTGCGCATCAACTCCTTCAATAATTGCTGCTTTATCAAAGCCTCTTGAAGACAAGCGCAAGCGTACACGTCCTAAATTTGGTAAATATGCAAGTTTTATAGACTCCGGTAAAGCGGATTCCCATTCCTTAATCCGCTCGGCGATAACACTCTCCCCTAGCCCATAAGTCAACACTGTTTTGTGTAAAATATAAGGACATTCAGATTTTTCTGAGATTCTTGGCAAAACCTCATCATTCATTAGCCCTTTCATTTCATAGGGCACTCCAGGTAAAGAAATGAAAATAGTATTGTTTTTTTCTATCCACATTCCGGGGGCACTCCCCGACTTATTCATCAAGGCCGTGGCTTTGGATAGCACGAGTGATTGATCGATATTAACCTGAAGCAAGGGTTGTTTTACAAAGTGTTTCCACAAATATTTTATATTGTTCAGTACTGCTTCGTCATACACTAAAGTATCCTCAAAATACTGAGCTAAGGTTGTTTTGGTAATGTCATCTTTTGTTGGGCCAAGGCCCCCCGTAATGATAACGATATCGACATTTGATTCAGCAGCTTCAAATGCTTTTAAAATATGTGTTTTATCATCCTGAACTGAAGTGATTTGATAGACCGAAACACCAATATTATTCAGCTCTTTTGCTATAAACGCAGAATTGGTATCCACAATTTGGCCAATTAGAATTTCATCTCCAATTGTGATTATTTCTGCTTTCATATGTTATTTAACTTTGATTGAAAAGAATTCTTCTTCACCAATAAACCCTTTGAGAAAATCATCGGGCTTAACGGGCCCTACTCCTGAAGGGGTACCTGTGAAAATAATATCTCCAATCTTTAAAGTGAAAAACTGGGATACATACGCTATGATATCATCAATATTCCACAACATATCTTGTGTTGTTGATGACTGTACAATTTCATTGTTTTTATGAAGACTAAACGGTAGGTTGTTCAAGTTTTCGAAGTTTGATTTTGAAACCCATTTCCCAACAACTGCAGAGCCGTCAAAAGCTTTTGCTTTTTCCCAAGGCAATCCTTTTTCTTTGAGTTTTTGTTGGAGGTCGCGGGCTGTAAAATCAATTCCTAATCCAATTTGATCGTAGTATTTGTGGGCAAACTTTGAATCGATGTGTTTTCCGACACGGTTTATTTTGACCAGTACTTCAACTTCATGGTGTACCTCATTAGAAAAATCAGGGATAAAAAAAGGTTGTTTCTTTAAAAGAATGGCAGTATCAGGCTTCAAAAAAACAACCGGTTCTGTGGGTTTTTCGTTTTTGAGTTCTGAAATATGTTGCGCATAATTACGCCCAATACAGATGAGCTTCATTTATTGCAGTTTATTATTAAATGCTCGTAACTTAATAGCTGTTAGTACTTTTTTGGTGTATAGTGGAAAGTCTGCCGATAGCAACCATCCAAAATAGCCAGGCTCTTTTTCAAGAATTTCAGTTACTTTTCTCCCCTTATGTTTTCCAAAAGAAAAGCATTCATCTCCTTCTTTATCATATGCAATAAAACCAGCAAAATCAGCGAGTTTTTTACGAGAGCTAAAGTCAGCTAAAAAAGTGGTATCATTTTCTAAATCTTCGTAGCGGTCTAGTTGTGCTTTTAAAACTTCATAAGTCGCCATTGTATCGGCTTCAGCACTGTGAGCATCATCAAGACTTTTGTCGCAATAAAACTTAAACGCTGCGGTTAAGGTGCGTTGCTCCATTTTGTGAAAAATAGTTTGCACATCTACCGACTGTCGGTTTTTCATATCAAAATCCACGCCTGCTCTTAACATTTCTTCAGCCAATAATGGAATGTCAAAACGATTGGAATTAAAACCGCCTAAATCAGCATCTTTAATCCATGAATTAATTTCTTTTGCGAGTTGATTAAATGTAGGTTCGTTTGCCACCTTTTCATCAGTGATACCGTGCACTGCTACAACTACTGCAGGAATTGGCATTTCTGGATTTACGAGCCAGGTTTTCTTTTCCTCAGAACCATCAGGGTTTACCTTTAAAATTGAAATTTCTACAATACGGTCTTTGGTAATACTTATTCCTGTCGTTTCTAAATCAAAAAAACAAATGGATTTATTGAGGTTTAATTGCATAACTATAGTGTTCTATTTTCGTCCCAAGCTTCTAAATATTCTTTAACTGTCTTTAAGAATTGCCCCCCTAAGGCGCCGTTCACAACTCTGTGATCGTAGGAGTGTGATAAAAACATGCGTTGTCTAATCCCTATAAAATCGCCTTCACTGGTTTCTATTACGGCTGGTACTTTTCGAATGGCACCTAGAGCGAGAATACCAACTTGTGGCTGATTGATTATAGGGGTTCCCATAATACTACCAAACCCTCCGACATTAGTCACTGTGTAGGTTCCATCTTGAATGTCATCTGGCTTTAGTTTATTGGTTCTTGCGCGGAGCGCTAAATCATTGACGCGCTTGGTCATCCCAATAAGGTTTAATTGATCTGCATTTTTGATAACGGGTACAATTAAGTTCCCATCTTCCAAAGCAGCAGCCATTCCAATATTGATGTTTTTTCGTTTTATTATTTTACCGTCTTGAACGGAAATATTAAGCATTGGGTGAACCGTTAGTGCATGTGCTACGGCCTCCAAAAATATAGGGGTAAATGTAATATTTTGCCCCTCTCGAGCTTTAAAAGCGTCCTTAATTCCTAGTCTCCAATTCCATATTTTAGTGACATCTACTTCAATAAAAGATTGTACATGTGCCGAGGTCTGAATGGAATCGGTCATGTGTTTAGATACTAATTTCCCCATTCGAGACATTTCAATAATCTCATCTTCCCCTTGACTTACTACAGGGCTTACTGTAGCTGAACTGGCTGCAATAGATACACTTGGAGCTGGGGTATTTGTTGGGGTTATTGGAGCTGTCGCATGTACAGAAGTTGACTGCGATTTATTTGACAAGTAGGATAGTATGTCATTTTTAGTTACCCTTCCCTCTTTACCGGATCCTTGAATCGCATCTAATTCAGATTGAGAAACGCCTTCTTTTTTAGCAATATTTTTTACTAATGGCGAATAAAATCGTGAACCATTAGAACTAATTTTGGTGGTTGAAATTACAGTATCTTGAGCCTTTGCTATAGAAGCTTCTAATTGGACGACTGATTCAGGTTCTGTATTCAGTGCTACTTCTGGGGTTTGTGAGACAGCCTCAGAAACATCTGAATCTGTTTCAATGATAGCAATGGTTTGTCCTACTTCGATAACAGAATCTACTTCAAATAGTTTCTGAATTAACACACCTTCAACTTCACTAGGAACTTCACTATCGACCTTATCCGTTGCAATTTCTAAGACGGCTTCATCGGCTTCGATAGTCTCTCCAACGTCTTTGAGCCATGAAGTTAGGGTGGCTTCGGCTACACTCTCACCCATTTTGGGTAATTTAAGTTCAAATTTTGCCATAGTTAATGCGGATAGGTAAATTAATATAGACCACAAAATTAACTAAAATAGATGGAACTATTAAGAAATTTTAGAATTGTATTATGTCTCCGACACTATCGGCCGAATTACTACCAAGTATATAGCTGCAATTATTGGGTTGAATTTTAAAAATTGACTGGGTAGATTTAGAAGCTTGCATCTGATCAATTATGGATTTAAACGTCAAACTAGAGGCATCCAAAATCAACTCAGAATTAGATTTAATTCCATCAAAAGAAGTGATGATTTTTGGATTGAATTTTTCAACTAATCGTGAGTCGGGATTCTCAGAAACTAAAATAGGTTCATAGCATATTTCCGTTTGTTGTAGTTTTAATGGTTTCAACAATATCATCAATTTAATTCCTACAAAAACGCCTAAATCAAAAAGAACGTTGGATTTAAAATGTTTTCTGTAAAATATCTGCATGGCTCCATAGAACCGTTTAAGATAAATTGCATTTCTTCGAGTACTTTCACCTTTGTAATGAATTACAGATGTTTCTCCAAAATAATAGTTGTCATACCCTTTTTTGAGTGATTTGAAGGAGAAATCAATGTCTTCTCCGTACATGAAGTAATCTTCATCAAAGCCGTCTAAATTGTGATAAAGTGAGCGTTTTAACACCATAAAAGCACCGACTAAAATTTCTACTTTAGCAATATCAAACTCGTTAATATGGTTTGCGTAATAGCTCTTAGAATTTCCTAATATTTTTTTAATCGCAATATCAACGAGTGGGATATTTCGTTTGCTTTCTGGAAGGTAATTTCCAGAACCATCAATCAATCGACAGCCTATGATTCCTAAGTTTGTTTGTTTTTCTGCAAAATTGAGAATGGATTCAAAAGTATCTTCTGCGACGACGGTATCAGGATTCAAAATACAGACATACTCCCCTTTTGCAAGCTGTACCGCTTGATTATTGGCTTTTGAAAACCCTACATTTGAATAATTTTCAATTAAAGTTACTGACGGAAATTTATCCTTCACCATGTCACAACTCCCGTCCTTAGAGTTGTTATCTATGACAATAATTTCTGAAGGAATACTAACTAAAGCAGCTTCAACACTTTGCAAGCATAGCTCGAGAAAGTAGCGAACATTATAATTTAAGATGACAACCGATAGTTTCAAGATAAATTAGGATTTAAGAGAAAGTTCAAATGGAATTCTATTGGTGATGCTTCGCCCAAGCGTCACTTCGTCGGCATACTCTAATTCATCGCCAACCGAAATTCCACGAGCAATGGTAGATATTACAACCTCCAAATCTTGAATTTGTTTGAAAATATAAAAATTGGTCGTATCGCCTTCCATCGTAGAACTTAACGCAAAAATGAGTTCTTTAATTGTGCCTGAACGTACTTTTTCGACTAAACTATTAATTTTCAAGTCGTGAGGTCCAATACCGTCCATGGGAGATATTTTACCTCCCAATACATGGTAAACACCTCTATAAGATGCAGTACCTTCAATCGCCATCACATCTCTAATATCTTCTACCACACAGACCAATTCTTGGTTACGATTGGTATTGATACAAATTTCACATAATTCTGAATCACTGATATTATGGCAGTTTTTACAAAAATTAATGTTTTGACGCATCTTTTGCAGGGCATCTGTCAAATGAAGTGTTTGAGACTCTGGCTGACGCATCAAATGAAGTACAAGCCTAAGGGCTGTTCGACGTCCAACGCCTGGCAATTGTGCAACTTCATCCACAGCACTCTGCAATAATTTAGAAGAAAATTCCATGACACAAATTTAGATAAAATTAAACGAATTTATGTTGTGAATTTAAACATCTCCAAAAACTCAAAATAAGGCTTAATTTATAATTAATTTTTTAGTGATTTCCTGATTTAATGTATTCACTTTTAAGAAGTACAGTCCTTGTGGAGCCTGTAATTCTATTTCAGGGTTTTGAGACAAGTCTCTGTTTTTCTCATAAAAAACCAACTTCCCAAGAGGATCATAAATTTTGATCGTCACCAGAGTATTTAATTGCCAATTCAATTTAAAAGTTCCTGTGGATGGGTTTGGCGAGAGCGTCAAATCTGATATTTGTAAATCGCCCACTCCTAAAGCTTCAGGGTTAAACAAGTTAACACGCCACAGTCCTCGTCCGTATGTTGCCACATACAATTTGTTATCTGCCGTATTTATCTCTAATTCATTGACTTGAACATTTGGCAATCCAGTATCATATGACGTCCAAGAGGTTTCATTAGCTCTTAAATAATAAACTCCATAATTCATCCCAAGGTACAATATATCTTCGTTATAAGTGGTATCCCAAACCAATGCCAAGGCACTAAAACTAGGTAAGTCATGAGTTGCAAGACTCCAAGTTGCACCTCCATCACTAGAAATATAAACCTTATCGTTGGAATTAGTCGCAATAGCTAATTTACTAGGGTTGGTAGGATGAATGGCAATCGAATTAATGTTTCCTGAAAACCCTGTCAGTTGCGCCCAATCTCCATCTGATCCTCCATTTATGGTTTTATAAAGATTAGTCCCAAAAGCAGCATACATGGTATCGCTATCCGAAGGTGCTATTTTTAGATGATTTGCAGTGCTACCAAAATCTTGTGATATAGAACTCCAAGTAGCTCCTCCATTAAGGGATTTATATATTTCACGGTATCCTGAGTATAATGTAGCAGCAACATTAGGATCTTGTTCAAAAGGGGTCACCCAACTACCATCGGGGCCATCAATATCATCAAAATACCCTTGGTTGATCCAACTATAGCTTGCTCCTTGATCGATTGATTTATATAGAGTCCCATTTTGAGAGGTTCCATACAAGACATTTGAGTCAGAATGGTCAATAAAAGTTTCCATCCCATCAGCTCCTAACCAATCATACCAAGTACCGTCTGCTCTATAAACCGAGGTCCCGTTATCCTGAGATCCTCCGGAAACAATGACTGGATCTGTTTGACTGATTCCAATTTTATAAAATTGACGAATTCCCAAACCAGCGGATAAATCGGTATAATACGTACTGCTGACATTCAGCGGGTCATTGGCTACAAAGATACCGCCATCACTCCCCACGTATATTTTGTCATTATGATAAATCATAAGATCGATATCGGCATGACAGTAACCGATATTTTGATTTTCTGCATTTCCAGGCACCCACTGAGAGGTCACATTAAAATCCGTGCCTCCATTGGTTGAACGCCATGACAAAATACCCGAAATATGAACATCCTCAGCATCAGATGGGTTGACAATAATATCCATATCTCTAGGAGCTTGACCTTTATTGTCACTAGCATCTGATTCATATCCAAAATAATTTTTTCCTGTATGGTCTAATTTTGTAAAATTAGCACCACTGTCAGTAGATTTATAAAACCCTCCAAATATGCCGCCAGCAGCTTCTAGTACATACACAACATCTGGATTATAAGCAGAAACCCCTATCATTTTTGGACCATTTGAAAAATTATTATCACTCAATTCAAATCCATTTTCAAAAATAATACCCAATGAAGAATCTTCAATGGATACGGCATCTAAAGTCGTGGGTTTGCCATAATTATTAGTCACTTCAAAAGCAATATAATAGTCGTCAGAGGCATCTGGTAAAGTTAATGTAACATTTTGCCAATTTGGTACTGAGTCAGGGTAGTTCACTAATTCTATCCAATCACCATTAATAGATGTTTTGTAAAGTACTCGAAACCCATTCAAAAAAGAAGAAACCCATCTAAGATTCGAAAAAGAAAAATTGAGCTCTGGCGATGCTGCATTACTCAAATCTA
>MDSY01114856.1_pt1 | contig 48830 bp, 35 predicted proteins | sample 811131 | NCBI WGS metagenome assembly MDSY01 (sample SAMN05326643, study PRJNA326480) | marine metagenome | isolation source: seawater | place: Atlantic Ocean: South West | collected 2010 | reverse complement strand
TCGTGGGTTTGTTGCTCTCCGCGGGTATCGCTAGCGCGGGCGCCGCGCCCGCTCTGGACGCCGTTCGCCCGGGACTCGCGAGGGAAGCGAGCGACATTCTCGGGAACGACGGCAGGTGGCTCGATCGAAGAGATACGGCGCTTCAGGGCGCGGCCTCGCCTGAATCTGCTGCGCGCGCGTACCTCGACGGAACGGATGTCGCTTCCGCGCTCTTCGCGTGTCAGATGGCGACGCGCGCGGCGCTTGAAGCGACGACTACGACTGCGCGGTTGGACGCGATGCTCGGCGAACGCGCGGCGGCCGCGGCAGCGGCGAGGGTTTTACTCGATGCAATCGTTGTGGATCCGGCGACAGAGTTTGTCATTGACGCCGCACACGAGGCATCGGAGGCTCTTAGTGACGCGGGTCCGGGCTCATCTCCCGAAGTTCTCGCTGCTGCGCGCGCCTCGGCCAGCGAACGTCGGCCGTGTCCCGCCGCGGCGATCGCGACGCTGCGCGGAGACGACTCGCCGTTGGCGGTCGACGCGGTGCTCCACGCGGCAGCATCGCGGGCAATGCCCCGCCCTGTGTCCGCGCACGATTCTTTCTTTGACCTTGAGGATGTTGATTCCTCACGAGACGATACAGATCGATTTGTAACCCTCTCCGCCGCCGCTTCGCTCTTGACGCGAAGCGACGTAAACCTTTCCTCGTCGGCGAGTATTTCGTTGCTGGACGTGTTGAGCCACGCGGTGGATCCTAAGCGAACCGTTAAGGTTTTGGTTGACCAAGGTGCGACGGAATCAGCCACGGCGCTGGTACGACTCGTCACGCACGCATCTCCCACGACGAGTGACGCCGCGGCGGTTGCGCTCCGCAAATTGCTCGGTGAAGGCGGCGAGGGATCGGACTCGCGTCACGTTTTGTTGTGCGCGCTTTTAGGGAGACTCCCGGACGTGTGTCAGTTTTGCGACACCAGGGACGCGACGCGGTGCGCGCGGCTTTTATTTGAGCTCGCATTCTGTGAAAACGCGGCGGACGACGGCGCGCGCGCGGTCGCGGACGCCTTTGCAGAGCTTGTCACGTCCGCGGCGATGGCTGGTGAAACGTCGACGGAAAGCGAGTCGCCCCTGGGAGCGTTCCGAGCGCTGCTTCACGCCCTGGCTGGGTTCCTCGCCCCCCCCGACGTCGTGGACCGACAGAAACAAAAAAGAAGCGATATCACTTCTCGCCGCGCGATTGAAGTATTCAACGCAGACACGCTTCCCTCGGTGCCCACAACGTCATCACCGTTGAGGTTGCCGACCAGAGCGTCCGAGACGGGATCGGCGTCCACGTCTGTACCGGCGGCGGCTTCGCGTTCAGGTCGACGGCCCGAGATGGCTACGCCTTTTTCGACGCGAAGACGCCTCGCCGCGCTGCACGACGCGCTGGCCGTGGAACCGCAAAGCACAGACCCTCACACACACGCGAGTGTGCTGTCCACTTCGCTGTTTGGGGACCTGGATATCGCCCTGGGCGACTTGGGTGGGCTGGAAGGTTTGGCGGGTGACTTGGAGAACCTGGCTGGAATCGGCATGGGCGATTTCCGGGATTTGCGGAACGACGTCGTCGCGGATCGCGAACAAGACACATTGCTGGAACAAGACACAGCACGCGCGGCTGCTATTACAAACGAGACAAATTTGAGCTCTCGCAGAGGCAATCTCCAGCTGAGCGCATCAGGCGCGTACGGTATAGGTCTGGACGACAACGACGTTCACGACGACGAGAATTTGTTCTCCGACGACGAGGCTGATTTCGCTGAAATCGCGGCGGCGGCGGCGGGTGACTTTTCCGTCTCGGGCAGAAGGTTCGGAACTCGGTCGCGAGACCCCCGAAGAGGCCCTAGAAGTGAAAACAGCGGAAATACAAGTTCACGTCGCGACTTGAACGTCTGTACCTTCGTCTCGAGCGGTTCCTCATTCATGGAACAGCACTGGTACTTTTGTTACACGTGCGATTTAACAACCAGCCGGGGGTGCTGCTCCGCCTGTGTGCGGACGTGTCACCGCGGGCACAAAGTCGTGTACTCGCGGCAATCTCGATTCTTCTGCGACTGCGGCGAAGGCAATGCGCACGGTGCGCCTTGTCAGTGTTTGACTCCAAGGGCCGCCGCCGCGGCTGCGATCGCCGCGGACGTCGAGGCGGAGTCGAGGGCCTCCGCCGTCGCCGAAATGGCGGCGGCGACGGCGGCGGCGAAGGCGTCTGCGGCGGAACTTTCCCAAAAACGCCCACCCCTAGGTCCCACGCCCGTGTCGTACGACAGCGACAGCGAAAACGACGAACACGACGCGTTCGAGCTTGTTGATGATGCGATGCGATGCGATGATGACGACGAAGGTATTCAATCGGACGAAGACATTGTCGACGCGGTGCACTCCTCCAAACGAGAGGTGTTGCGCGATGCGCTTCGAGAAGCCGGTTTGACCTCAAAACTCGTCGGCACGTGCAAGCGAGTTTTAGAGCGCTTAAAATCTACGTCCTCGGCTGATACCGGTGACAGTACCGAACCAACTGTGAAAGCTCAACGACTCGCGTTTCCCGTGTCAGGCAGCGTCGAGATATCCACGAGTAATAACTCATCAAACACAAACCTTGCGCACCTCAGACGAAGTTTCAAGGCCGGTTCGTTTGAAACGAAACCAAAAAGAGAACACGAAGCGCCTGTGGAAATTCAACTCGCACTCGCGAGCGGAACCGTCACGCGGTCCGCGCTTTCGTGCTCACGACACCACGGGCTTCTCGCTGTGGCGGAAGGGGACAACGTGTGCATTTTAGACGCAGGGGCGATTGCGGGGGTGGGAGGGGTGGGAGCCGTGGGTCCCGGTGATTCTACACCTCCGGCTTCTTCAAGCATCGACGCTTCCAACGCCGCCGCCGCGAACCACGTGGGCGTGCGTCCTCTTTCCCGGAACCCGGTTTCCTTCCAAGTCGCCCGGGTTTTGTTCAACCAAGTGAACGACCATTACCTGGTGGTACAAGGTTTCACCGAAGTGTTGGTGTTAACGTTGGACAAAGCCGGTGTGGTGACAGACCGCTTAACCGTGGGTCCCGAAGTTTGGTTTGAATCGAGCAACGATACCTTTTCGTTAGGCGCTATTAAAAACGTACAGTGGGTACCGAACTCGTCCTCGGTGCTCGCCGTTGTGGTGGACGATCGCGTTTGCGTGTTTGATTTATCTGTGTCAGCAATAACACCTTCATTTACAATAAGACTGGATACGGATACGAGCGGTCACTCCAACGGGCTCGTAGATGCTTGCTTCGTGCGGCGCAAGGATTCATTAGTAATTCTTTTGCTTTGCGAAGACGGAAATTTGTACGCGCGAGCAATGCAAAACAGTGGAACGATCCGTGGGAATAATCCCGAAGATGTTGTGGTCAAAAGCGACTGCGTTCTGCACCTCCCTGCCGCCGTGAAGAACCGCGCCGGCCTCAGTCTACACTACTCTGACACGCACTGCGTCGGGTTCGTTTCTTTCGACGGCGGCGCCACCGTTGCGTTCAGAGTTGATTGGGATACATTGGAAATAAACGCGACGTGTTTATTGATGGAGAGCGCCTCTGAATCAGAAGAAACACTTGTTTCCACGCCGGTTGGTTTTTCTATGTGGAGTGACACGTGTCCTTCTACCGCCCCTACACTGGGTGGGGCGTTCCCAGGCCCGATCGCGGCGCCGCTCCCGACGTTCGTGTGCGCCTCCGCGTTGGCGGGAGGCTCATCGATTCTGGTGTCTCTTTGCGAAGACTCGTTTCAAGCACAGGCGCTTCAAAGCGCGGACGTTCCGGCGAGCGCCCTCGGCGACACAGAAACGACTCACAGCATTTCCAGTACCCCTCAACCAAAAGGAATAGGCTCCTGCGGGTTCCACCCGAGTGATTTGCAGTGCGGGTTCCTGTTCATGCTGAGGGAGGACGGGTCGCTTCAGGTGTTCGCGCAGGGGGCGCCGCCCGCGGTGGGGGTCTCCGCGGTTGAAACGCAGCGGCAGCAACTTTTAACCGCTTCGGAACACGCAGACGCTCGAGCCACGGCGGCGAAGCGACTTGGTACAGCTGTAGAGGATGACGGTTCAAATGACGAAGGCGATACGTCACTTCCTTCGTCACAACTTGAATCAGAAGTCTCGTTCCCGTTCGATTTCTTTGAACGCGCTACGTGCGTTACCGGCGAAACAAAGTTCGGTGGTGCATTTGGGTTTGGGAAAACTTCCGACGCGATTCGGTTCGCGCTTCAAGCGGAGCAAGGAAACGGCGGCGTCGAGGCGCCTAGGGCTGGGCCTTCCGAGTGCGTGGTTTCCATTTCCAGACCCGGGTACGTGATTTGCGGGTTACGGATACACGTTGGGGATGGCAGTAGTGCGCGGATTCCGACGAGTGTTACTATTGGACCGGCGCCTGTGGCTACGCAAGAGAATTCAGAAAGCGATCCTCTTCGCTCTCCAACTTCTCGCTCTCCACTTCTTCGCGCTGCGACGTCTTCAGCCCCGACTTCAACCAATCCACCTGACGCGCGTCGGGTTGTTTCGTTTGATCTCGGCTCGCGCCGGTGGTACGACGTGCCTTTGACTGTTCGTGAAACCGTCCAAGCGGAGCGTGAGCTTGTGTTTACGTTCGGGGCCGCTGCATCGCCAACCGTTGCCGTTCGAGTGGACCACATCGAAGTGTACGCGCAATCCAAAGCGGCGTTCGGCTGGGACGCGGAAGTCGAGATCGTCGCGCGGGATAAACTCGAATCTAAAATTCCAGCCGATGTTCACAGCGATGACGAGGATGCGGACACGCGCGTTTCACGTCTGGAGCGCCTAGTTCGACACACCGCTTGTGTCAACTCGTCATCAACCATTTCAGAAGAGGAACACACGCTTTGTTGTTTGCTCGCGTCCCTGGCTCGGCTCGTCGCGTTTGAAGACTCTGACACCGCGAAGGAAAAAGCGACAAAACTGGCGCTCGGCGTTTTGACGCCAAAGGAGGCAACTATCGTTTGGCACCCGACGATTGCCACGAAGCGCTTGGCGTGGCGAACCCTGGTTGCGTGTCTAGGCGTAGAAGCTGCTGCGTCCCTCAAGGATGCGGAAACGATCTCACGCGCGTCTGAAGTGACATCCCATCTCGTGGACACACATCCCCTGCGCGTCCCTGGGCCGACGGACGCTGAAGTGTTTCACCGTGCGACAAACGCGGTGGCGCGCGTCGCGTTTCGCAGACCGCTCGAGTTCGCCTCGTCCGCGTTGGCACGCGCGACGACTGTTACGCTTTCTAAGCTTCACGAGCAAATGCTGGAAGTGGGGGGCGGCACGTGGGACCCAGAGGAAAACGCGACACAACTCGCGGCGCTAGTCGCCGCGGTTGCGGAGACGAAGGAGGGGGAATTCGGTGACGAATTTTCTGTAAAAGAAAAATCAAGCGACGCGTCGCACGCGGTTCGGTTGGTGTTCACGTCGCTTCTTGGGGGGCGTGAGGATGTCCGGGTCGCTGCTGCGGATGCACTTACCGATGCGTTAATCGCACCGAAGCCGGCGCACCAATCGACCGATTATGAAAGAGTGTTACGCCCCACCGGGTTTGAGGACGAACCAACAACGATTGTCGAGTCGAGAAAGAACCGAAAAGAAAAGTCGCCTTCGTTTGGATTGTCCAGCCAAACTTCCAGAGCCAACACTCCTACCGGCACACAGTTTTCGTGCGACATGTGTGACGTGTCCCCGATCGTTGGAAGAAGGTGGCACTGCGCCCAGTGCGTCGATTACGACGTGTGCGACGGATGTTACCACCGGGAGATTGAGTTTGGTTTGAGCGGGGAGATTGGGGAGGGTCAAATTCAAACGCACACGCACCCCGCGCACGAAACGAACCACCCCATGATTCCCTTCGAAGATGGCTCCGCGATTCGAAACACGTCTGAGTTGAGTGGGGTGAGACATTCTGAGGAAAAAAGAGAAGCACTACGCAAACAGTGCAATTCAACGAAAAACGCAGAGATAACATTCACCGCTACCTCTGTTCCGTCGGCGGGCCGCGTGGCGCTCGTCACCGCGCTCGCGAACGCTTCCACGGATGACGGCGCGTTGGGTTTAACAAAAGGCATCACGGAACTCACTCCGTTTTTCGTGCTTTTGCGGCGACTTTGTTTTGCGTACGAGACGTACGCGTGTGCCATGGTCAAACACGCGGTGGAAGGCGCGGAGCAAAGCTTACAAATATTGGTATCTTCGTACGAGGTTGATCGAACGGGGAACAAAAACCAAAATCAAGCGGAAAAATTAATCGCCGTCGAAGAAAAGGCGTTATTTCGTCTTTCCCTTTTATCCGCGTTGGTAAGTATTGGTGATTCAAGTAGCGCAGTATCCGCTGCGATCAAAAAAACATTCGGACACCCATCACGTACTTCTTCGTTCGTCGAGAACCTTAAGCGAGTAGTGGAAGTTATGAGGGAAAGAGATTTGGCTCGTGGCGAATCATCCACTTTTTCCACCGCAACCGAATCGAAAAAAGTCTGGTTCGGCGACTGGAGGGAACACACCAGGAGTGGTGCTTTTTCATGTGTTCCGCCTGCAGTGAGCGTGGATGAGAGCTTGAGCGGCACACCGAGTGGTGCGGAAAAAGGGTTCGGAGCGCTGCTTTCCGCCGACCCTCCTTTCTTTTCGAAAACGCAGCGCGTCGTGGCGGACACGAAGCGCTCGGTCGATGAGTTTGAACGCAAGCTGTTTGACACTGCTGTGGGTGTCTTCTCGCAACTCGTTACGTGTGACGGTATGGACAAACAGTCTGGGAAGAAGAGCACTGTACCGCCTTTCGTGATTTTGGGTGACTCTTATCGTGAACAGTGGCTCACGCTTCTCGCGAGCGCGGGGCGTAATAAAAAAGAGACCTCGTCGGCGTTGCGTGTTTCCACGTTAACAATCGCGGGGTCAAAGGATGCGTACAAATTACACGAGGACGTCGCGACTCTTGATTTGGCATTCACGACACTTGACCAGTGTGCGCTTCCCGACCCCGGGCCTTGGTTCGTTCAAAGAACGCCATACTCTGCGCTGCTTGAGTCGTGTGCTTCTTTGTCAACCGCGTCTGGCATCGCGGTCGCGCGACCTGGCAGTTGGCGCAAATTCGTCGCGCGCAGACCGAACGCGTTGGAATCAATCGCGCGGCTCGCGTGTTGGGTTCCGGAAACCACCCGGCTGGACGCGCTTTCGTTACTGGCGCGGGCCATGCCCTTCGGCGAAAAAGAGGCGTCGAAGCTGGGGGGCACCGCGAGACGGGCGTCCGGGTTCGGAGTCCGCGCGAGTGGAACCATCACGGTTGGGAGGTTTCGCGGGGTGAATGAAGTGGACAACAAAGAATCAGCTGATGAATCCTCCTCCGAGAACGTCGCGACGACGACGGCGACGAACCTCATCGTCGGGTACGATTTTTCAACATTCTTTTTTGCGTTCATCGCGTCTGTTGACGCGTCGGACGCAACGCGAGCCGCGGCTTGCGCAGTAGCAAGAACAGCGTGGCGCGTCTCCCAGAAGGGGTCCACGACTCGACGCGAAATGGCGCGCGCCACCTTCGCGGCGCTGCCCTCTTTGGCGCCGCTCGGCGAACGCGGAAAACGCGCGTTTGACTTGGCACAGTGGTTCGTGGAGAACACTGACGATTTCAGTTTGGATTTCGGTGATGTGCTTTCAAATTCAAACCAGACTGGTTCAGGTATCATCGATCAACTCGCGGAGGCGGTCACAAACAGAGTCGGGGTTCTCGGGACGCACCAGAACGCGGCGGCGTACGCGGCGCTGCGCAGGGCGCTCGGGCAGAATCACGAAAGCGAAGACGTCACTGATGCGTCAACAACAGATTCACCCCCTGTTGACGCGACATCCAAATATCGTCGTCTTTTCGTTTTGGAAACAACACCGAGTGTTGCGGCGTGCACAAGGGGCGGTGCAGGTGAGCACACCGGTGAGAACAACGGCAGTACCTCTGAGTCGTTCACCACGAAACGGCTGGACACCGTGCGGGTTGACTTGTGGCACACGCACTGCGCGATCGCGGCGAGGTTGCGACAAAACACTCTGGTTCAAAAAGTAACCCTCTCCGTGAGGCCAATCGCGAGCAGTTCGCGGGCGGTGAGGGTCAGAAGGTTCTCAGTGTTTCGCGCCGTGGACGGTAGCGCGAACACCGGACAGTTGAAAACGTGTGCTTTCGATGCGAGCGGTGACGACGTTTCATCTCCGTTATGGACACGCATCGCCGTTGGCACGATGACCCCTTCACAACACGAAGCCACGATAGTGTTCCCGCACCCCGTCGAGTTCAGCGCGCTCGCAGTTACACTCGACGCCTTCCACGTGGACCCTGACATGCGAGCGCGGGAGCAACTTCGGTGCCCCCGATGCACCAGGCACGTCACTGATAAGCATGGCGTGTGTAGCCAGTGCCAAGAAAACGCACACCAGTGCCGACGGTGCCGGAACATCAACTATGAGTTCCTGGACGCGTTCCTGTGCAACGAGTGCGGGCACTCCAAGTACGCGCGCGTCGAGGTGAAAATGGAGGCGCGGGAAACGAGGGGCGTGTTTTACGGAGAGCAAACAGGCTCGGTTGATGTGTACGAGCGCCCGAGGCTTAGCAACGAAGATGACGCGCAACGCGCGCTCGCAGCTATGGAACAAGAAAGCGTGACCACCAACAGAGCGCGCGAGGCGTTGCGCGAACGCAGAGATGCGCTTTGCCAACGTTTGTTGTACGGCGCCGAAACGACCGAAAAGTCGCGCGCGGCTTCGACTTCCGTGTTGTCCACGTTCGCGCGACCGAAACGACCGTCAGGCCTGTCTCGCCGAAGCGTTAACAGTTCGATTGACGATCTCAGGACACAGTGCGAACACGCGCACGACGACCTCGTGGCGTCGGAAAGAAGAAGGCACGCACTTAAGGTGTCTCTCCACGAGTACTCTGTAAATCGTGATGAGCGAGGTTCGGCGCCGACGTCGCCGACGATAACCTCGTCGCTTCGGGGTTTCAAAACCTCGCCCTTCCCCTTTGTCACTCTCCCCCCTGCCGCGGAACACGATTATGCCTGTGCGTTTACGTTCGTGCAACAAGTGTTACCCGTGTGCGTCATGCTAGTTGAAAAAGGGTTACGGTCGGTGGCGGATCGGTTCGTAGAAAAGCAAACCCTCCAAGCGCTTCTCGACGCGTCGCCCGCGACGCTCGACTCTGGAATTTCAAAAAACGCGCGGCGACTGCTTTGCGAAACAGCCTCTGCTTTGGAACCGAGCGTGGCGTTGAAGTTGAGCGACACGCCGTTTTCACGCGCGCAAGTACTTCTCGAACAACTCAGAGATACCTCCTCAGCAAAACGTCAACTGCACCGTCCTGAGGTAAGTCAAGAGCTCGGCGACGCGTGTCGCGCAGTGTTTGATTTGTGCCAGGCGGCGCAGACCAGTCTCTTGAACAATTCGTCTCCAATTTCGGGACACGAAGTTCACGTCACTTCGCTTCGCACGCGGATGTTTTCCCTGGCGCGTCTGGCGGTTGGTGTCGGGTGCGACAGGGATGTCACAATGTGCGACCGCTTGTTAGTGCCCACACTCCAGCTGTTCAAGGAACCGTCGCTGGTTGAACCGACGCTTCGTGACTCGGCGTCGCGCGAGACGCTCGCCACGCGACCGCCGCGTGAATGTAACGTCTTGGACGTTTCGGACGGATCCGTGATTTCCTCCGGCCCCGCGCTTTCAGTGGCGAGGGCGTGGCGTGAAAAGGCTTTGTCGCGAGGAGACAACTCAATATATGATGACCTCGCGGCGATGCGCGGCGCTGGTGTGTGGGCGTTACGGTTGGCATTTTCGGAAGGGTCACCAGCAGTTCGATCGGCATCCGGCGAGTTGCTTCGGCGGTTAGCGGGTGATTCCGACTGCGCGCGTTTTGCATTGCTCGGAAGGCTTGCTGGAACGTTCAACGATAACAAGCACACACTTTTGCTCGAACCCAATGGTTCCACTGGAACAATGGCATATTTTGACCTTTTGAATTCTTTGCTCGTGCGGGGTTCAAGTGCTTTACAGTCGGGTAAGTTGGACGTCGTGGCGGTTTCGTTTCTTAAAAAACGAGGCTTCGTCGGCCAACTAATCAGCGCCATCGCGTTCGCCACGAAAACGCTCGTGGAGGTTGATTCAGATTCAAACCCCACGCTCGAAGTTAGTCCTAACCTCGGGACAGTGCTGAACCGATCTGTGGAGTTACTATTATCGCTTTTAGAAACACTCGCGGGTTCGGGTAACGATGCGCATAGTGGCGTGAATACTTCGCAACTTCGCGACGCCGACTTCACTGAGTTTGAAACATCGGGGTACAACGAGATCCCAACCGAAACCGAAACCGCGGGTGCGTCTTCTGTTGTCGACCTTGGAATCTCTGAATTACTACACAAAATGGACCCAACCTTCCTCTCAACTTTATTCGACACGTCGATCGCCCTGCAGTCGCTGGTACGCGGAAGGAGCGTGGAGACGAGCGACGCGCGGGTTGCGTTGAGTAACCTAGTGGACCGCGTCGCGGCGTCAGGGGGGGTTGGGTTACGTGAAGCGGTGAAAGCGGCGACGAAAGGGTTGAGACGTGTGGCTGGACTGAGTGGCACTGATGTTGATGTCGGAAGTGGTGTCGGAACTTCCGACACCAGCCCTTCCTACACCAATACCTCTCTCATCACTTCTTCCTCCGCCGGCGCAATCCTGTCATCGCTGTGCCGCCTGACCCTCCCCCCCGCGCCTGACGAGAATACCGCAAACGTCTCCGTCCCGATGCGATTAACAAAATCGCACACGCAGGAGGAGTATATCCGAGGCGCGATGACTAAAAATCCCTACGACTCCTGTGCTGTCCAGTGTGAAACCATGCGTGACGTGAAAAACTTCATCTGCAAAAGCCTTGACATGCTCGGGCTGTGCGACGACGACTACGGGATGGAGCTTCTTGTCCGGGGAAAAATCATCGCGCTCGACCTCGAGGTGGTTGACGTTTACAACGGAGTGTGGTTTGTTAACTCACGTGTAACTCACGAAAACTCCCCAAAAACGCAAACTCCCATGGAAATCACGTACCGCCTAACTGGGCTGGACGGCGACGCGACTGAGGAGATTGTGAGTGAGATTGAACGCAAAGCAAACGAGGACGCCGAAGAAGAGGACCCGGAGGTTGTGTTTGGCAACACCAACTATATTCGGAACAACGAAGGCCTGGAAGCGCTGCTTGTGTTAACGCCGCTGCTGTCTGGAAAACAGTCTATCAACAAAGCAATTGTATCCATACGCTCCGTGAACAGCGACCCCGGCGACACCAGTTTATCGTTAATTCGGCTTCTTGCGGGTATTACACAGGTCCGGGACAACGCCCGAGCTTTGCTCACCCTGGACGCGATTCCCACGCTTCTCGCTGAGGCGTCGCGGTTGTTTTCCGCAAACGGAAACGTGATCGACGCGCGCGAAGCGCGCGAACGCGGAGTGGAAATCCTGCTGCTTGTGGAGAAGCTCCTGAGCGAGGAATTTGCGTCATCTGAGGAATCATCCGTGCAGGAGACCCAAGCTGTGGAAAGTGTGTCAAGCCCACAACCCCTTCGCGCGGGTGGCCTGACACGGTCGCTCTCCGGTGCGTTTGAGAAAGAAAAAGAAATGACACGCACTTGGTCCAGCGTGGTTTCCCGAGTAAGCACCCCGCCTCCGTTCGGGTCGTTCGCATCGCTGGACAAGTTCGTCGACGACACTGTTGATCGAAAGGAAAGCGGAAGCGCCATGCACACCCGGGTGTTCCTCGGGACGCTCGGCGAGTTGTGCGTCTCTGCGGTTGGCGAAAGACCAGGATCCACCGCTGCGAAGCGCAGGGAAGCCGCGGCGGCGACCCTGGCCAGGGTCCTTCCCCGATTAGCAGCGCACGACGACGTCGCCGCCTCCGCGTTGGCAGCGCACGTCACGAAGACGTTTTCGAAGCTGCACCAACTAGATGATGACAGCACTAGTAGCGAAACCTTACGGATGTCGTTGCGGTGCTGCGCTCTTCTCACGGAAGGAATCGCGAGCGACGAATCGGGGCAAGCGCTGAAATCGCGTTTATTAAAACGCGGCGCCGTCAAAGCGGTGACATCGTATTTACTGGACGTCGCGTTTAGTGGAAACGAAACCCTGGACAAAACCAGTGAACAGTGGTCCGTTGCGATCGAAAGACCAGCACTAGCCCCAGCGCTCACCGCGCTTCGAGGCTTGGTGCTTGCGCACAACGACTCTGCGTGTACAGCGCGCGACGCAGCGGCGAAAGATGAAAATGAATCAAGTGACTTTGAATCAAGCGGATCTTCGCCCGCTCTCCGGCTCCCTCCGCTGCTGCACGCGCTCGAGTCCGTTTCCACAGGGGGGGTCGGAACACTTTCTGAGAATGTGCTGGTCGCCATGGAGGCGGCGGATACATCGGGCGCTACAAACGATGAGCTTTCCAACCTTCGACAGAAAACCCGGGAAAGCAACGCGCGGCGCGCGATGGCGCTGAGGGAACGCACGCTCGCCTCAATGGGCATGGCGATGTCGCCGCAGAAGATGTCTGCACAAAGCGCGCTCGGCGCATCGCCTGATGGAGCGCAGTACGATACGAATATCCTGTCGCATGGTACGACAACTCCTATTGGCACACCTTCAACAGGCCGACTCGGCTTGAGCCTCGGCACGTCGCCTGGATCGTACATCGCTGTGGTGGCGTCGCCTTCCTCGATGCGAAACGAACTATCGCTCGCGGAGGAGGAGGAGGAGGATGACGCGTGCGCACCCGCGTGCCAGGTGTGCCGGGAGGGGTACGCCTCCAAACCCACGGAGCTTCTCGGGGTGTACTGCTTCTGCGTGCCTGTGAACGCGGGTGGAACAGGGGGTCTTCTTTCGCAAAGCAAACAATTCAGCACGGTCTCGCACTTCAACGCCATTCACTTTTCCTGCCACGAGGCTGCCAAGAAAGCGGACGCGGCGCTGCGGCAGCCGAAACGGGAATGGGAAGGCGCTAGCCTTCGCAACGGCGAAACCAAAGCGAACAACTTGTTACCCCTGGCGGCGAGTGACAAGTGTTTAGTCGCACCTGACGCCGTTGCTGCGGCGACGGAACAGTGGTGGGACCGGTTGGTAGTAGGGGCTGGAGGCGTAGCGGGAAGTGGTTCGCGCAGCTTACTGACGGGTGGATCGAGACTCACCGCTCAATCCGTCGACCACACCAAGCGACTTTCCATTTTACTATCAGACGTAGGGATGTTGATCGGAAGGTTCGCGACACAAGCGGACTTCTCACGCGACGCGAGGGGAGGCGGACGACGGAGCAATGCGCGTGTGTTACCCGCGCTGTTACTCCTAGCGGTCCAAGAACTTACGAAGGATCTGAATGATGAAGGAATGAATGTGCAAAGTTTCGGGTTGGACGGCGAGAGTGACTCTTTGTCAAAAAGTTTCGAGACGAACGTGCGCCGCGCCCGGGACGCGAAGCAGGCGCTGGATGCGTTGATGGAGGGTGGAGGTTGCACTTCTGCAAACGCGTACGGCACTTACTTTCCTGCGGCGCTTGTTTTGTCCCTCTTGGTGACTCCCCGTGCTACATGGCTTGAAGCACGCCGCGACATATGTTTCGCCGCGATTGCGCACGCCAAACGACACGGCACAAAAGTCATCGGTGCCGCCTCTTCTACGACGCAAACGGCTGAGTTATTAGACCCTCAATCGTTATTAGACCCTAACTCTGAGTTTACTGGAGACCCGGACTCGCCCTCTTCTTTGTTCGCCGCCGCCAAGCCGGCTTTGCTTTTCGTGGGGCTGATTGACAAGATGCACGAGAAGCTACAGACTTTGCAGCGACGAGGGGTGGCTGTGGCTAGGGCAGACGCACAAAAAGATAATGAGGATGCAGAAGAAGAGCTATTCGAGTACTCGTCGATTGGCGCGGGGACGTGTTTAGGTGTCAAGAAGACCCTCACCCAGCTCGGCGGCGTCGACGCGGATGAGGTATTCGAGGAGTGGCTCGAGGAAGCGGAAGACGCCGACGACGCCATGGAGCTGTTCGACGTGATGGAGTGTTTAGGGGATGTTCTCGCTCCGAAGAGCGGAGACGCGCCGGCGAGCGCGGATGCCTTCATGGCTGCCGCTTTTGCGGGCCATTAGGTATCGGTAGATATGTATTTTAGGTGTATTTGTAAGAATGAAAATAGTCATCAAAACATTAACCTCTGGATATCGTCCAGCGTGTGACACACATCGCACAGTTGCATATGCACTTTCTGTCAGAAGTCTCGAACAACATCCGTCGCATCATTGATTAATTCTTCTTCACCTTCTTTTTCTTTTTTTCCTCCCCCGACAGCAGCATCACTACGACCGACGCCGCCAACAAAGCGAACTGCACAATAAGCGCCTCTGGTTTATCCTTCAGGAACGTGAGGTGGAAGTGGATCGCGCCGGTCATGAGCGCGGTGAGCATGAACGCGCCGAGTTGAGGGGCGGCCCAGAGCAGAACGTAGCCCATGACTTCGATGGCACCCAAAATCTTCAAAAACTCGTGGTCGTCTTTCGCTGAACACTTGACTCGGTAATCAAACGGCGTCTGCGCCAGTAACCCGTTCGTCCACGGCGTCCACGCGTGTTCGCACCACGCGGTCTGTTCCGCGGTGTTCGCAGTAGGTACACAGTCGCCGGGCTTGCCGATCGCGACAGGGCACAACGGGGTGTCGCACCCCAAAACAGGGATGCTGTACTTGCACGCTGCCGCGCGCAAATACAACGCCAGGGGGACGATCTTGAGGAAAACCAGAAGTTTTTGCTTCTGTGGTAGGTTGACCGGTGGAGGTGTAGGAAGTTGATAGGTTGATTGAGGGTGATTGAGGTTGACATCGGAGGTGACAACATAGAAAACAGCAGTGCGAAGATTCAACCAGAGGTGAGAAGAAGTCGTTGGGAGGGACGCGTCAGTGGTTGGGACGTGGTTGTGGATTATTCATCAGTCGTTGTGTGGACGCGGATGACTAAGCGTGCGTTGTGGAGGTGGATCGTTTAATCGGACAGTAGTGTGACGCTTCGCAGTCTCTTCACGCACCATCGCCATTTTGCGAGTAGGAAACGGAAAGTGTTTCTCGGAGTCGCGCGCCGGATAATGGACAGTCGCGAGCGCGCTGATGCCTCGTCATAGCTCCTGCAGGGTTTTCCCGAAAAGCGTCGCCCATTTGACTCAAGATTAAACCGTCATTTCCGGTCAGTCATGGTGTGCCCAGCAAAAATTTCCAAAACTGATGATGAAAACCCAAAAACAGCGTCTTCGCGGGTACCCTACGCGCTCGCCCCGCTCCCCTCCACCACACCCGCGCGCGCGTTCGGTGACTCCGTGGTGGTTGTCGTCTCGCGAAGCGAACGACCCAGGGTGTGTTGTGCGTGGAGGGTAGGCCTGTGACGTAGGTTCCGCTTTCGCCAGATCTGAAACAAACACCGGTTGGCACCGATCAACGGAAACGAATCGAGGCGACGTCTCTTGACCGGTCGCGATGGTGGACGGTGACATCGACGCGAAAGCCGCGGCGATCAACGAGTATGGGAAACTCATGTTGCAACACAAAGTACGTTTTTAGGTCCACACTGAGCCTAATCCACCAAAGGCCAACCCAAACCCACACGCGAGTGTCTTCCCGTTGGATCTGGGGAACCGCGCTTACGGGCAAAGAGCTGACACCGCTTCAAATCTAACTCATCGCCCCTACTCAACCCACAGGAACTCGACGCTAAGGTCCGCCGTCTGCGCGACGACGTGAAGGAAACCAAGAAGACTTTCGACAAAACCGAGGATGACCTGAAAGCGCTGCAGAGCATGGGGCAGATCATCGGTGAGGTGCTGAGGCAGCTGGATGATGAGAAGTGTGAGTACTCAGTTCTGGTTTTTTTTTACTTTTTTCCCATTCCCACACTTTTTCCACTCCTCCGACATATCGCAAACCTTCACATGACTCACCTGCTATTCTATACATATTATCATATACCCACAGTCATTGTCAAGGCTAGCTCCGGCCCACGGTACGTTGTGGGCGTGCGCACGAAACTCGACAAGGAAAAGCTCGTGAACGGCACGCGCGTCGCATTAGACATGACGACTTTAACGATCATGCGCGCCCTGCCCCGGGAAGTCGACCCCGTGGTGTACAACATGCTGCACGAGTCCCCGGGGCACGTGGATTACAGCGCGATTGGCGGCCTTGGTGAGCAGATTCGGGAGTTGCGGGAATCCATTGAGCTTCCCCTGATGAACCCGGAGTTGTTCCTGAGGGTGGGGATTACGCCGCCGAAGGGAGTGTTGTTGTACGGGCCCCCTGGCACCGGAAAGACGCTTTTAGCAAAGGCCATCGCGTCCAACATCGACGCTAATTTCCTAAAGGTAGTATCGTCTGCGATCGTTGATAAGTACATCGGCGAGTCCGCTCGTCTCATCAGGGAGATGTTCGGCTACGCCAGGGAACACGAGCCGTGCATCATCTTCATGGACGAGGTGGACGCCATCGGGGGCAAGCGATTCAGCGAAGGCACCTCCGCGGATCGCGAGATTCAACGCACCCTGATGGAACTGTTGAACCAGATGGACGGCTTCGACGTGCTGGGGAAGGTCAAGATGGTCATGGCCACGAACAGGCCTGACGTGCTTGATCCGGCGTTGATGCGCCCGGGCCGACTCGACAGAAAGATTGAAATCCCTTTACCCAACGAAGCCGGAAGAGTGGAAGTCCTGAAGATCCACGCGCAGAATATCAACAAACACGGTGACATCGACTACGAAGCCATTGCTAAAATCGCGGACGACTTCAACGCGGCGGACATGCGGAACATCTGTACGGAGGGTGGGATGTTTGCGATCAGGGACGAACGGGACTACGTGGTGCACGATGACTTTATGAAGGCGGTGCGCAAGCTGGTTGAAGCGAAGAAATTAGAGCCCAACGCGAGCTATGACGAGACGTTTAAAAACGACGAGAAGTAATGGGGGTTTTGAGGTGAGATGGCGGGAGAGATTAATGATTGAGATACGAATGCTGCGCTTAGTAGCTTATTAGAGATTTTCATAAATACTTTAGTTTTCTGGAAAGCTCACTCTTTCGTCCTCGGTTGCTCGTTTCGTTCGCGCGAAGTTGTCCAGGTTTGTCATGAATTTCGGCGCGACCGTAGGCGGCACGCCCGTGACCGGGTCTTTGACCATGTCGTACGTGTCCACGAACACGGCGTTTAGTAATATCCGCGGGTAAGGCCGCAACTTTGCCATGAACGATTCCTGGAGCATCGCGGAGTCGGCGCCGAAATAAGTCACGTGACTCACGACTTGGTTTCCATCCGCGTCCAGGGCTTTCATCGTGACACAGCACATGTCTATGTTTCTCTGCCCTCCTGGTCGGTTTTTGTTGAACGGGCTGTCACCCTCCGCGACGTGTCGAAGTGTGATGATGTCGAACCGGTGCGCGACGGCGTACTTGGACCGCACTAACGGTATTTCGTGAAGAGCCCAGTGATCGTCCCACGCCTGAACCGTAATTTCAACGTCGTACAACAAACCTTCCATCGAGTTAAGACCGCCTCGGACGACCATAAACCGAATCTGAACCCCGTCATTCGGAGTTATGACCATATCAGGCGCGAGGATGATGGACTTCTGCGGGCGCAACGCCCTCGCAACAATCAAAGCGCTCGCGATGGTTACTAACAACCAATGCGCCCATCCGAAGCAAGTTAAAAATACTATCTCAGCGGGCGACGACGGCTCAGTGGTTTGCCAGCCGTACACCGAGTCCGACGCGAGGCGCACGGTGGTCAGGGAAATTAGTATCTTGCCCCGGTACGACACATCGTTTTTCCCTTCCGCAAGTGCTACGAGCGTCAACGCGCCGCCGCACGCCGCTATCAAAAAAGCTTCAAGCGCGATTTCGAGCATAATAAGTATTGGCCAGCCAATCTCGTACACGAGCATGAACCACACGTCCCCGGAGGTGCCGAACGAGTACATCGACTTGGAGCCTGATAACGCGGCCATGGCGTTGAATATCTCTGCGTTCTTGCCGTACACCCTCGGATCCCACACATCAACGCTCGCGGTCGCGGGATCTTCCGACGTAACGTGGTGCAGCGGTTTCTCGGATTGCACTTCCTTGGAAACGTGTGAAAACTTGTGTGTGAACTCGGGGTGGTGGAACGGTGTAGGCACGTATAAACCTAGCAGGGAGCGAAACCGCTTTACCGCGCGTGAACACATGTCGGGCCACGGCACGACCCAAGGGTCCGTGTGGAGCGCACGAGAGTATGTCGGTGTCGGAAAAGATTTTTTCGTTTCGTTGCTCGTTCGTTTTCATCCGACCGCACTCTCCAGGCGCGCCGACCCCCGCCCGACATGGTCGAGCTGTTCGTGTGCGGTCGGCTGTGTTTGCTCGGCGAGCACAGCGACTGGGCGGGCGCGCATCGCCACCCCGAGGCTGTCAGTCCTAGTGGCAAGTGTCTCGTGGTCGGCACATCAACCTCGCAAGGCCTTCACGCCCGTGTTTTCATGGACCGGGGCTCCCCGAACACGTTCACGATGACATCCACGGACGACACAGGGGTATCAAGAACGAAATCATTCCCCCTGGATGACCCCGAGTTCCTTCAAGCCGAAGCTAAAGCGGGAGGGTTCTGGTCTCATGTAGCAGGGACGTTGTTCACGTTGCTGTTTTCGGAGGAGCACGTAATCGATGACGGTAAAACCATTAGCCAACAAATCCAAGCCGCCATGACCAAAATATCGTCAGGCATCCACCTCCACAACTACAAAACCACGTTACCTATTAAGAAGGGCTTAAGCTCAAGCGCGGCGGTGTGTGTGTTGGTGGCGAGGGCGTTTAGTGAGGCGTTTGGTCTGCATCTAGACCCATTGACGGAGGCCAAAATAGCCTACTCCGGCGAACGCGAAACGCCGTCGAAGTGCGGACGGATGGACCAAGCAGGGTGTGCGTTCGGCCCGGGAAAGCTCGTGGTGCTGAGCTTCACCGGGGAGGAGGTACACGTTGAGCCTATTTTGGATGTCGGCCATAATCTATACCTCGTCGTCGCCGATTTGAACGCGTCGAAAGATACGGTTGGTATTTTGTCGGACTTGCAGAGCGCGTTCTGGAGCGAACTAGAGGTATCTACCGGGGTTGATTTGGATTTAAAAGTAGCTGATAAAAAGGACACACTCCTCCACCTTCTCGGCAATTTGAACCACGATTTGATTGCGAACGCGGTGCGTGCAATCGCGTCTGGGGACGTTTCAAAACTGGGCGAAGTATTCGAAACCGCGCAGAGTTGGTTCGACAACATCGCCGGCGCCGCGTCGCCCACGCGACTTGGCGTTTCTGGGTCACCTGTATTGCACGCAACGCGAAGGAACACGGCGTTACAGCCTCACATCGTCGCAGGCAAAGGCGTGGGGAGTCAGGGGGATGGGTCTGTTCAGTTTTTGTGTGAGACGAAGGAAAACGCGAATAGTGTTTTACAAGTGTTAGCGAAGCAGTGCAACATGCGCGACGCGTTTGTCCTGGAAGTGCCCGCTACTTCTTCGAAAGAGAACGAAAAAATGAAGAGTCAGGAGACGACAAGGGACTCTGCGGAAGCACCGTGTAACAATATAGCGTAGATACACCGGTAGTGCTTGATGTGCGTAATGCAATAGACTAGTGCGAGGGTCTTGAGTACATTCTAAGACTAGTATCTCATACAACCTATCCTATTCGTACAGCGCTTTCCTCAACATTTGTCGTTGCGCCAGGACGTCGTCGCCGGCGTCGACCTTTCCGTCCTCGTCCAGGTTGTTGAACAGTTGGTCGTGCTGCTGGAACATATTTTTTGCGTCGTCAACCTCGCCTCCATTGAACAGTGTAATGGCATAATTCAAGCAGACTAAATGGTCACCAGGGTCGAGACGAATGGCTCGGTCATACGCCGCTTTGGCGTTGGGCAAGTCGTCAAGTTTTGCTAAACTAACGGCGAGGTAAATGTAAGCAGACGCAAAATCCGGCTTCCGCTTCACGCACCCGCTTAGGAAATGAAACGCGCTCGCGTGCTGCCCAGTTTTTAGATGTGCTAATCCTAAATTGTAACTTATGATCCACTCGAACGGGTCTAAATACAGCGCTTTCTTTAAACACGCGATACACGCGACGAACCTGTTTTTGGAAAAGAAACACATCCCCACGTTGTTCCACAGCTGCGCGCTGTTGGGTTCCTTCACCGCCGCGACTCGGTACTTCACCAGCGCCACGTCGACGTCGTCGTGGTCCTGAATGATAGATCCCGCGGCGAGGATGGTTCGCGGGTTCTGAGGGTCTTTTGTCAAAGCAAGGTCCAGGTACTCGAACGCCCGGTAAGTCTCCCCTAACCTCAAATAGAGCACTCCAAGCATCGCTAAAGTTTCCGGAGAATCCGGAGCTAGTTCAAGCGCTTCGAGATAAACCGCAATCGCGGATGACCAATTCTCTTGCGTTTGGTATATCCTGCCCAGCTGTTCGTACGTGGATTCGTGTCGTGAAATAGAATTCGCTTTCATGAACGCCTCCGCCGCAGCGCCAAACTGCTTCGCCCGTCCGAAACACAGCCCTTTCTGGTGGTGGATCTCCCAGTCTGGTTTTTCGTTTTTCGTCGCCAACATCTTCTCGGCTTCGTCGTATACTTCCACAGCGGCTTTGCTTTTGCCCAATAAATATAGCGATCGGCCTACTTGTTTCAAGTTTTGCACGTTGTGCGGGTTCAACGCAGTCGCGGCCTGGAACAGCTGTAGGCTTTCGTTTATTTTGCCCCTCCGGCGCATAACTAAAGCCTTTACGTAAATCGGGTACTCGCACAGGCCGTCGAACTCTGACAATACCTCTTCGATTAGCTGTAAACACCGGTCGTGCTCGTGCGTGACGTACAGGTGGTGGATGTGCACGTTGCGTCGGGTGCGCGCAATAGCCTTCGCGGTCACTGCGGCGCTAGTGCCTGTGTAGTTTGGTGGAAGGTGAATGATTGTGCGGTCAGTCAGAGATGCAAACAACGTACGCTTCAGAAAAGGACAAGCACGAAGATGAGGCTTTCGATGTGCTTGGCGCGTCACCGGTAAGTGAACGTACTCTTCGGGACCGTTAACGGCGAAGCGGGGGTTTGCGGTTCCAGCTCCGGGGGGTCATCGTCCTCCACCTCGTCGGAGTCGTAGTACTCGGGCATTGTCCCCGCGGCCGCGGCGCGCGAAGGAGTGTGCCATCAAAGCAACAACGGGTATGTTGACCGTCGTCAGTTTGATTTACAGAAATTCATAGACGGCACCCGAGGGAGGCAGTTCGGGGTGCGCGGGTCGGCGGTCATCGGGCCGAGACGGCACCGCGCGATGGATGCGCTCGCGACATACGTCAGCGATGACGACGAGCGCTCCGTTGACGCCGGTGTCGACGCGGAACGCGAAGCGCTCGCCCTGAGTGGCGTTGGGCACTCTTCGGAATGTATCAACCCCGAGACGTCTGCTGGCGGTCGCGTGCGGTCGTTTCCACATGTCGAGGGTGACTTTGCGACGCACGTGCACGTGCCAATTGAGGTCCCGGTTGGCTCGAGAGTGGCACTGGCGCGCGCGCTCGCGGCTATTGTCACGCGCGTCCCAACGCTGCGCCCCGTAGGAAGAGACCTCCCCGTTTCCATTTCGGACGTGCGTAACGATCCCGAGGCGCTTCTCCCTGAGTCGGGGCAGACGCACCTCAGTTTGTCGCGCGCGTTTTCGACGCGCGCTGATGGGCATAGCGCGTTACTCAATTCGCTGAGACGACGACTAGCGCCGACAGCCGCGTGGACCGCCACCGTAGGCCCGGGGTTCAATACCTTCGTGAACGATGAAAAATCCAGCACATTCCTCGCGTTGGAGGTGGTTGAGTGTTCCGGTGATAAACACGAATCGAACACGAAACAATCCGCATTTCTTGCAACAGTACACGACATAGACACCACGCTGACGTCCAAAGGATACCCCCCGTTTTACGAAAATCCAAAGCCGCACGTGTCCGTGCTGTGGGCGCCCGGCGACATTGCGGACAAAGTCGAGTTGGCGGTGCGAGACGCGTTGGGGACAGGGACGAATAGCTCTTCGGTATCCCCGGGGATATCCCCGGGGATACATTCATTTGATTGGCAGTTCAACGTTGATGTGAGCAAGATCACGTGCCATATCTCGGGAAAACCAGGAGTCACGGTGTGGGGACGGGCGGATTTACCGAGCGTTGAGGGGCTGGAACCGAGGGTGGTGGCGAAGAAAATAAGAATCGAGTAGCGTGGATTAGTTCGAGAATAGCACGTAGACAAATAGCTCTAGCTGGTCATAGACCAAACATGCAAACATATAAATGCAATCCGTGAATAAATTACAAGCCCACACGCGTTTTCTGTTGGAGGCAAAGAATATGATGAGAATAAGATCTCCACTCGTCGAAGAATAGGGTACCTCTGCGCATCAATCACTAATACATAAAGTACTCGTCCCCCAACTCGTCATCCCAGGTTGGCGAGCGGTTGAACTGCAGGGTGACGCATGTGTCGACCCTGGGTCTAGATGGTAACCCCCTCCTCGCGACAGGCGCTTCCCTGAAGAACGCCCTTGTGAAGTCAGCCTGCCCCCACTGCGTGATCATGTACGCGATCGCGTCCATCTGCTCGACGTACTGCTCCTCCGTGGACGGGTAACTCCGCTGCCCCAAGTGCCCGCAGTAAAGATTCAAACTCACCCACCGCTTCATCCCCTGGCCCATCTTCACGTGCTTCACCGCCATATCGTGGTACACCCCGTACTTGGCGTAGCACAACAGGGCTAATTCACGGCCACTTAACGGGCCCTCACCCTCGTAGTCCGTTCCGTAGTACGCGCGCTCCAAAGATTGCTGGCGTTCGGACTTAGCCAGCGTTCCTATTGATGACTCCGACCCACCCATCTCCTTGTCCATCTGCTCATACGCCTGAGCGGCGGCGTTGACTGGAACGTACCCGTCCGTCACTTCCGCTAACCGCGCTGCCAACTCCGCGTTCACCCTTTCCTCCGCCAGCTCCACCGCGGAAGACGCCGCATTTTGCGCATCCAGCTGTTGCTCCAATTGTTTCGTAAAGGACTGCAAATCAAACCCATCAATCGCATCCTCCATCAACCGCTCCTCCTCCGCGCGGCCAACCTCCGTGGGGATCTCCTGCGTGTCAGGACACCGCCCCGCGATCTTAGCGCCGTTCGTCCGAGGGTTGAACGTCAAATCAACCTCTCTTTTCACCGCGTCCGCGAACTCGGACCACCCAGCGCGGGTCACGACGGCGCGATTCCGATTCCGGCCTGCAGTGGCCTTTTGAGACTTTGAGCGCACGCGGGTGCCACGTGTGGCGAAGCGCGCGGGCACAGCCGTGGCGGCAAAGGCCATTGAAGCCATCTCACACGCCCACCGAGGTACGAAGACCGTCAACTGTCACGAAACACCGCACGATGGGGGAGGGCGTGGACAACAGTGCGATTGTCAAACGCGCGACGTCACGTATATCGAAACGGCGGCAGCCGGGCAGCGTGAACAAGAAGCTCTGAACGCCACGTCCTTTCCATTCTGTGGCTCCACGTTTTCGCGCGAAATCGGGAAATCCTCTGCATTGGGAGAAACGACGAGTTATAACCAGAGCGCATGAAGACATCGACGCGCTGAACGCGCTACTTAACAAGAACGAGAAAAAACTTTCTCACAATTTGCTCGCCGGCGGTTTCCACCCGTTGACCGAGAACCCCCCGTCTATGGCTAGAACCTGCCCTGTTACGTAGCTTGCCGCAGGCATGCACAGGAACGCGGTGGTGGCACCGACTTCGTGAGGCTCACCGACTCTTTTCATAGGTGTGGCATCTATCACGCTTTTTTTATACTCCGCGTTTCGCAAAACTTGCTTCGCCAGCGGCGTGTTGATGTACCACGGCGCTATGGCGTTAACTCTTATCCCATCCCCCGCCCACTCGCACGCCAGATATTTCGTCAAGATGTTCATTGCACCCTTCGTCATGCTGTACACCGCGCCGCTTTGTATGCTGACTAAACTCGCGACACTGCTGTTGAACACTACGCACGAATCTTTTGCATTCTTCAAAAGCGGGTGGAACTTTTGGCACAGCGCGAATGACGACTCCAAGTTCGTTTCCATCAAGGCTCGGTATTCCTGTAGTGTAAATTGAGTGGTGGGCTTTCTTGTGTTGAACCCGACGTTTGATACCAGGATGTTCACACTGCCTTTGAACTTTCGGTGGACTTCGTATACGAACGCGTCTCTTGATGCTTCGTCAGCTACGTCGCAAACCGAGCCGGTCACATCCAGGCCTTGCTTTCGCCACTCAGTGACCGCGTATTCTACATCCGTAGACGTCCGGGCGCACGTGTGGACCTTGGCGCCGTGACGTGCTAAAGACTCGACGATGGCTTGGCTGTTGGGGGGGGATAGATGAATGAGGGTGTTAGTGCATCGTTTCTGAAGATTGGTGAAGTTAATGCGCTTGGCGGCGACAAAAGATTAGCGATCTCTATTCCATTGTCGATAGAGATGGCACAGGTGGTCTCTAAAACATGCACTTTACCCCTAACCCCACCCCGACGTACCCTAGCCCCTTCGTGCCGCCCGTGACCACAGCGGTTTTTCCATCCAAACGGAAAGGGGTGTGGGGGGACATCGTGGTGGCGCGCGTTGAGAGATGGCCTGAAAAACGGCACTGACAAGTCATCATCCATCGCGGGAGATAAAAAAATCTCTGCTGACGCCTTGCTGAGTCACTTTTCGCGACACCATGGCTGACGCTGGTCCTTCTCCGCGGCGGCCGAGCCTGTCCGCGGAGATCGGTCCGCCCTTGTTCCCCGACCGCGAAGGCGTCGTGGCTGCAGCCGCGGCGGGCGGCGGTCTGTTCAAGGCGCTGTTCGGCCGCCCTCCCGCGAACTCGCACTCCACAATAGTTGCGAACACCTCATTCAACGACCTTCCCTTCGTGGGAGGCCAGGACGACGCGGAAGACGCGTGGAGAGACAAATGGGAGGCGCGGGATAAATGGAGAGTCGCGCCGACGGTGGGGGTGAGGACAGGGACCCAGGAACCCACGACGAACAACGAAAAGACGAAAGACACCAGTGAACGATGACACGAAGAGAAGGGGTCGTTTCGGTGAGAGTCACCAGAGAGCCGCGGAAAGTATTGTCTCGAAATTGTATGAATGCACGTTGCACACTGTTTACTAAATCAGTCTCCTTTTTCCATCTCCTTCTTCACTTCTGTAACCGTCCTTTGCGCGATCGACTTGGCCACGTCAAGGCCTCCTTTCATGCCACCCGCGAGCACGCCCTGGTGCACGGAATTCACGTCTTTGCGCATCGCCTTGGCTTTCGCCGCAAAAACACCAGCCATCTGCTTGAACTTGTTCTCGAAGGGATTTTGGTCAGGTACCGACGTTGGGCTTTGGCTGCTCATACTCCTACTGCTACTACTTTCAGACGTGTCCTTCGATCCCGCACCAGACGCCGCTCCGTTTCCGTTTCCCCTTCTTTCGTCTCTCGGATCCGGCTTCCCGAAGTGGAAATCAATCATGCGTCCGCCGCCAGGGGAGGTTGGAGATTCAGGCGGTGACTTTCTTTCTTTGGAGGTTTCGAATTTCATACCCGGCGACGGTGACGTCCACTCGTCGAAAGGTTTGTCACGTTTTTGGTCGTCGTCATTCAAATCATCAGCCTCTTCCCCCACGCTGATACACGAATCAACCATCGCTGCCACCGCCGTTTCCGCGTCGTCCTCAGAAGGTTTCGCACCTCCGTCTTCCGCTAACGTGAGCGCGATATCCTCCAGCTCTGCGGTGAGCGAGGCGTTTGGCGTGTGGAAAGAAGAAGGCTTCGCGGCTTTGCTGTAAACCTCAGCATCCTTCCCTCGGTCCCGCATCGTCGTCATCGACCCTTTCCCGAAATCCAGCAGTTCTGCAACACTCAGCTCAGGCACCTCTGTGAACGCGGTGAGGGGGTCCATAATCAGGTTCCCGCCGTTCGGGAGGACCAAGGCGGCATGTATTTCCCGTTTCAAGTTTTTGGTGATCATCTCCGAAACCTTCTTCGCGAGGCCGTGCCATTTGATTCCGATTTGACCAAAACTCGGCGTGGCTTCCATGTCCAACTCCGGATCCCCCACGAACCCGAACCAAAGCCGGTCCCCCGGGGGGGGCGGGATCCACACCCGCACAACGCCGTTTAGTTTTTTGATCTTAACAGTCATGGAAATCGGAACGCCAACCAGTTTCCGCGCAACAGCGCCGATTAATTTACTCGCGTTCTTCTTGGCCAAACTCTTGAAACGTTTCAATTGCTCCGAAGGATCGGAGGAGGATGGAACAACGTCTTCTACGTACCTAGACCCATCGGTATCACTTGCATCTCCCAAATCCCCCCCCTCCATCCCCTCACCGCCCTCTGCCATCATCTCCGCGTAGACTGATAGATCCAGGTGCGTGGTGAGGGTCATCTCCGCGGTGCCGCCGAAGTCGACGTCCAGCTCGCACGAAGCACACGCACCTCGGCCCGCCAGCGACCCGCCGTCCCATGGCGCTTGCGATGTTCCCGGTTTTGCGGCAGGAGGCAGGCGCGCAGCTAACACTTGAGGTGTGTTTTTCCCCAAATGAACGTTACTCACGGAAATAGGCCCAACGAATCGGGGCAAGTCGGGAATTCCAGAACACAACCCTGAAAGTTGTTCCGTAACCTCGGCGATCTTCTCGGGCGAACGCTGCATGTCGAAGAAAATACGCGACGCGAGGGCGTTGATCGTCGCGCCAGCCGCACCGCCTGAATTCCACGCAACATCAGAAACATCAGAAGAGGGGTTCTCTCCTGTGGAAGAGCTTCCAGAATTTCCAGAGCTTGTTCTGGATAGTTTTTTCTCCTCAACGAGCGCCGACTCGACCAAGTACCGCGCAAAGGCGTCGACGTCTTTGGTGAGGGACCGCGCCCTGCTGGTCTGCGCTAATGAACTCGCGCTACCGTGTGACCTAGACCCGCACTCCACCCCAGTTCTGTTTTTCCACAGCGCCACCGTCCACGCCTCCTTCGCCGCATCACTCAGCGCGTAGCACCATAAGACTTTGTGCCCGCGGTGCAGCGCTCTGGTTTCGTGCGACACCACAATCGGAAGCCGCTTCCACCACCTCTTCTCCGCACCATTCCCGTGCCTGGTGTGTTTCTTCTTCCCGGTCTTTTCATTCTCCTCATCCCACTTCCCCGGCGCGCGGCACAGCTGTATTTCGCTCCCGCGTAAATCAACGCGCGACACGATTTCGCCGCCGCGTTCTCGTCGTAGAAGCAATTCATCTCCAGCGAGCTCGGCGAACGCGCGTTCGCCTTTCTCCGGTTTCTCAGGCGGTGTCGGGGCGACGGAGGCCCATACGAGGACGAGCCACCCCCTGTGGCGGGAAGAATCTTCACCCTTGATGTGGTGTTTAGGGTCATACGCGTCGCTTTGTGCATCTAAATCTAAACTGGAGTTTGGTTTTTTATTTTTATTTTGACCAAAACTTTCCACAGCCTTCGCTTCCTTCGTCGCCGCACGTAGAACGAACATCGCGGTCAAGGCTTGCAGCACCAGGGTGGCGCCGATGCCGAGCAAAACGCTGCGAAGAGGAGGGTGGGTGGGGGGTCAGAGAAGGGTTAGAGGAGTGGGTTGGAAGCGGTCAGTCGGGGAGGCTCTCATTGGCAATTCTGCCAGAAAAAAGCAACAACAAATTTCCTCATTCTGAATCTGAGCAACGCACCCGCCCAACACCGGTTTTGCCCATGTCACCGCGAGCGCGACGGCGAAGTACGCCAACGCGACGTGTCCCGCCACCCTGGACGCATCACCACTCGACATGCCACCTGCGCGCCGCCTGCGCAGCACAGAATGATGCGCGTGGACGCGAGCCTCGAAACTTCTCGGAAAAGTGGAAAACGAAGATGAAATCAGAATTTGCGCCAAAACCATCATCCCCTGCAACACCCGACCACAACACCCACGCGCGCTGTCGCCGCGCTGTTGCCGCGATGGCGTCCGACTCGCCGTCGTCGCGGAGCTGGCTTCGGATACCCACGGCAGTCCCGCTTGTGCCCGTGTACAGCGAGTACGACCGTTTGTTGGTGGAGGAGCCGCTCGATGAGCTCGGCGGGGGCCCCATGGATCCCACCGTCGACGAGCGGCTTCTCGTGCTTGACGATGCATCAAGGGTCGCCGCGGAGGGCTTGGCGGAGCGCATCGCCGCGCGCGCGGTGTCCACGAAAGGAATCGTGTTTGGATCAGTGCTGTGTCTCGCGGCGCTGTGTGCGCTCGCGTTCCGAGGCGTGGAGTCGCACGACGCCAGTCTGGTCGCCCGGTTCTCGGAAGGGATGTTTCAGAGTTCGGAGGGTGCAGAGGGTGATGCTGATTCTAAATCGATTCATCACAAGACAGCACGCCACGCCCGCGCGCCGCCCACCGAGGTCTCTCTTGAGGAGCGCTTCGCCCCTAGGGCAGCGGCGATGCCCCACGATGACGACGGGTCAGCACAAAGGGCGGTGGATGAAACCGCGGGAGGTACGTCGAAACGAAGCGCCCTGAGAGCGGCGCTTCGTGGGGCAGAAGGATCGCAGAGGAGTCGCAGAGGAGAAGCCGGCCTCGGGCGAGCGCGCGTTGCGTCGACATCAACACAAACACAGGGTAGCGAAGATTTCGACCAGGAGCAAGACACGAACTGGGACGACATCCACGACATATGGGAAGACGAATTTAATGACTCAGAGGAAACGTCACGTATGGGCAAACAGTCTTGGGAGGATGATTGGAGCGCGCGCGTGGTTGACGATTGGCGCAGCGGCGGAAATATAAATGACGAAGACGACGACGATGATGAGTTTTTTGCTGTCAGCGAGAATGGAGATTCCTATAGGTCTCAGTCTCAAACGGGAAGACGGAAACACGCTTCTCGCCGAAAAAAGCAACAAGACCTCCCCACCGTGGAGCCCACTTCGTTCACGCACGGCGCGACGCACCGCGCGGCGCTTGACGAGCTGGAAGCCAGCATCAAGAACTCCGTGGTGGAGGTGCACGAGCGGCGGCACCGCGAGGCGAAGCGGGGGTGAATTGCTTTTGGGAAGTGAACCCTGTAGTATCGTGAACCCTGATAATAGACACTGTAGATATAGCAGCACTACCTAGAAGTGCGAATAGACCGTATCTGTGAAATACCAAAGCATGGAGATACAAAACAACTCCATCTTAATCTCAAAATCAACAATGAAACACCTGTCCACATCTGATTACCTTTCAGATCTCATCTCGCGTCGTGTCGGCCCGCACGTCGCCATGAGCTCGTCCGACCTGTCCCCCGAGGAGCTTGTAGCTCGCGGGGACAAAAAGATGACCACGACGTTGACTCGTTGGAAGCCCGATTACGAAGCCGCTGCGACTGCGTACGAAGAAGCCGGCTCAAAGTTTCGCGTAAAGGGAAAGAAACACGAAGCGATGATCGCGTTTGAGAAGAGCGCGGAGGCGAACTTGAAAGAGGACAACGAGTGGCACGCAGCGCGGAGCTTGGAGATGTGCGCGTTGATTGCGAAGGATATGGGGACGGTGGAGGAGTGCGTTTCGTACGCAAACAGAGCGTGTGAAGCGTACGTCAGCAGCGGTCGAAGTCAACGAGGCGCGGAGTGCTTGGGTAAGTGTGCTAAATATTTAGACGAATCCAATCCTCACGAAGCCGCCAAACTCCTAAACACCGCAATCGAGATGCTTGAAGATGACGAGAAGCACGTGTACGCCATGCCGTTCTACCGTGATATCGCCGTAGTTTTAATGCGCCAGGAGAAATACGCCGAGGCGTCCGAAACCATGGTCCGCTTCGGCGCGTCGTGCGAGGAAACCGGCTCGGCGAACGCGCAACGCAAAGCGTACCTCTCCGCGATTGTCTCGCTGTTGTACGATGGGGACGGTGAGGGCGCTCAAGCCACGTACACCGATGTGTGCGAAATTCCCGCATTCAACGGCTCCGAGGAACAGCGGGTGGCGTATAAGCTGCTAGACGCGTACCGCTCCGACGCGGACGCCGGCGCTATTCAAGCGATTTGCAAAAATTCACAAGAGCTCACGTTTCTGGAAGCGCCCTTCGCGCGAGCAGCGAAGAAACTGCCTTTACCCAAACATGACTTGAAGTCTATTAGCATGAAGATGGGAGGCGCATGCGGCATATCAGCGGTGCCCACGATTTCCATGGACCCGACGGAGGACGAGGACGATTTGACGTAGTGGTGTTGAGACAAGATTGACGTTTGATACTAGCTCGATTGATATAGCCAAAAGACGTTACAAAACACTCCGTTCATCTCACACTAAACCTAATCCCCTCTACTTGTACCACTCGATCCCGTGCGTCTCCACCGTGCACTTGTGCATTTTTATATTAGGGTCTATTGGTTTATCGTTTTTGTCCACGCGCACGGAACCGAGCTTCGCGACGTTTCCCATGTGAGACGACACGCGTCCAAAAATCGTGTGCTTCCCATCCAACCACGGGGTCGGCGCCAGGGTGATGAAAAACTGGCTCCCGTTCGTGTTCGGCCCTGAGTTGGCCATGGACAAAACACCCGCGCCTGTGTGTTTCAACTCGCGCGTGATTTCATCCTCGAACTTGGCGCCGAATACGGATGTGCCGCCTCTGCCCGTCCCGGTGGGATCGCCGCCCTGGATCATGAAATCGGAAATCACGCGGTGGAATGGGCAGTTTTCGTAGTACCCATTCTTCGCCAGTTCGATGAAGTTGTGGCACGTCTTAGGGGCGTGCTTGTAGTACAACTCCACGGTAATAGGGCCTACAGAAGTGTGCAGCGTAACCTCGGGGGCGGTGGGGCGCGCTGTGTCCGCCATCGCGCCGAAGGAAGTGAGGAATAGAGGAGGCCGGAAGGCGGCCGGTCACTTCAGAATCACGACGAAAAGTGCGTCGGCTCTCCTCGCGAGTCGAGGTTTTCGATTTCAAAAGCATCGTCATCCTCTCCGTGAACACACAACGGGAACGCGCCGAGTGTGGTTGCGTGAACACTTTGTGGTATCCACGATGCCGCCCAGACCCGAACCCGGGTACCCTTCGGTACGACCGCGTTGGAACCCTTCCGTAGTCCAGTGCTCTCTTCTCCATCCATGAGAACGAACGCACTTTTCTTCTTGATGTTGCCATCGTTTCAAATTCTTCCTGGGACCGCCCAACAGCCGGGGTCACGCACGACGACTGCGTCACGTGTTAAATTCCACTACGACATGTGCGTTCGCCTGGCGTTGATGTCGCCAGTAACTAACCCAACCATTCCTCACAATTCCAAACGCAGTTCGGTGACGGCGGCGAAGGGACGAGCGGCGATGAGTATGACGATGAGTACGATGCGCCAAGAGGTGCTCCCATGGCACAACAACGACGCGGCAGCCGAACCCCCTCACCCGCGGCGTCGTTGATGGGCGATGAAGACACAAGGCGGAGGGTGAGCGGAAACTCGCAATCGTCAAGAGGAGAGTTTCCGCGAGACAGCGCCTATGACACAACGAACGTCCCACCCGGGAGACCACCGAGACCAAGTGCTGGTGGAGGTGCAGGCAGTCGATTGGCCCCAATCTCGTTCGCGGGCGCGGCGACGGCAACGCAGGCGTTCGCACCCCCAAGCCGCTTATCCGGCGCCCCGATGGGCGGGCCAGGTGGCATAGGTGGAGGTGTACAGGGAGGCCCGGTACAATTCGCCCCCCCAGGTGATAATAATGGAACCTCCATCGTCTCCCCCTTCGACCGCCGCGGACTGATTCCCCAAAATCAACCGAACGACGATTTGAAATCCGACGACTTCTGGACCATGAACCACCTCAAGCTGCTATACTTAATTTCCAAGTACTCGCACTGCGCGCAGACGGTGCACGAGAAGGAGCGGTGGATACGTAAGCTGCCAATGCTGGTGCTATTATACGAGGGAATCGTACAGAGAGTGTTTGAGTACGATTACGCGCCGGCGTCGGAGATAGTCGAGACCGCGAGAGTCTACCTAAACATCACGCAGGAAGGTAAGGACGACTTGGACGATTTAGTGGAAGGGAAGCTGGTTAAGGGTTTGAGGTTGAGTACTAAGGAGCATCAGAGTGTTACCGCGTATCAAATTAGTCCACAAGGGTTGACGTTGATTGGCAAGCGATTGCCGGATGAAGAGCGACAGTTAGTGGACGACCTATGTCTCCTGGACGGCAAGTTACTCCAAGTGGTTTGGGAGGATAGCAAGTTTTTGCTGAGGACTTCTAATTTTTCGAGAGAGTCGACCATCACGGATGCGGAGGACGTGTCGTACGTGGTGTCGCCTTACCTCCCACGGTCGTTAAGACGCGCAGGCGGCCCGGTGATGTCTTCCAACGCGCACCGCGCTTCAGAATCCGCTTCAAAAGAATCCACAATCAGGGACGATTTAGACGAAGTCATCACGATTTCCAATATCACTATATTAATCGGCGAGTGGATCCCGTTCGGCGCTAACCAGGTTGTGGAGCTGAACATGAAACTAGGTTCGAACGAGCGGTGTCAAGGGGGTTATTTCACCGCACAAGTGGACGACGACTCCACGAACACACAGTGCGAGGTTCCCACTGGGTTGACGAGCGTGTCGATTCTGGATCACGACATGACCCGGTTCACGAACATCGAAGCGCAGGTGTATTATCCTGAAGATGATGGAGTAGTTCAGGTAGAAAACTTTGGGATTCACACGCGGATGGACGGAACCATTGTGTACGGGTTGATGATTGAATCTGTGATGGACCGTATTTTGGAGAATATCTCGCTAGATAACCTGGCGCGATTATTAGTCGACGTGCACGTTGATTCGAGCAAAATCATGGAGTCGCTGTTAAGCAACCACCAGCGTGATTTGCTGGATATGATATTTTTAGGGAATACTTTGAACCGGGACAAGGTCAATGTCATTATTGCGGACCGGGTGGTACCCAAACAAAGCGCGGAACGCTATTTAGACAAGGACGCATTTGAGAATGAAATCCGGCAAGTTTTAGGCGACACGTACGAGGCGCATGATTTAAGCGACGACGACGTCGTGATAACCGGCTCGCACGGAATCATGTTAGTCGGCCCGGCGAGCAAAACGCAGGAGCCTGTGATGTTGGCGTTTCTCAGTCTACGAAGCCGCGATGTTTTCGTGCACAACGTGTTTAACCGTTTGTTCATCGTGGACGATACGTTGAAAACAGCGCGGCAGCACATCGCGCGGCACGAGCGCGATCCAAATAGTATACCTCGCATTCGACACACGCTATCCGAAACGTCGAAAGACATCATTCTCCTCGAGGAAGTGCTTCTGTACCTGCAAGAGTCACTGGAACAGGATTCCTCCATATACGCGGAGCCTACTGATGAGAGTGGGTACAAGCTGTACCAGGTTTTGAAGGTGCGCACGATGTTGAACGACCTCACCATCCGCGTCGTGGATATGCGGAAAGTTCTGCTCGGGGCGCGGCACGAAGTCAACGGTTTACGGGCGATGACGGATACGATCGCGGAGACGCAGATGTTCCGGTTACAGGAGGAGATTCGGGGTAACTCAAGCGACATGCTTCAACAATTAAAAATCAACGAGCGACAGTCCACGTCCCTTGATGTGATGCAGGTGATTTTCGCCGGATCGTTGGCGTTTGAGATTCTGGACAGATTAACGGGCGAGTGGTCTGTGGTGCACACGAACTGGGCGCGGGCGTACATCGTGGACCCGTTCATGTCCAAGCCCTTGGTTTGGTTCATTATTTCCATGATGGTGTGGTTCGGAGTGGGAACAGGGGTGTTTACGCTGATGAGGGATTTGAACGATAAAACCGCGGGCGTCATAACGTACCGAATCAAAGTCAATAAGTCAATCGACCTCAACGCATTGGATAACTATTTATCCCGCAAAGCCGTCGTCGCGGAGGATGGCGACGCGGATTCGTTGAACGCGAACCAGAAAGTTTCCTGGGTGGAGCGCGACCCTTCGAAGTGGGAGGGGTACCAGCCCAAGGTGGAGATGATCTACGACGTGAAGCACGGGTTCTTGTTGGGGGTTTATTTGCAAGTCACGCGACGCGCTTCGAAACCGGCGAAACTTCGCCCGGAAACTTTAAAGATGCGTTTCTTCACCGAGCTTCAAGAGGCGGGGGTGATGGCGCCTGACGACGCTGCTGAGGTTATCGACAATACCAGACGACGGCAGACCAGAGAGGGTGAAATTGTCACCGTGGAGGATGCTGCTGTGTTTTTGAAAGTCCGCGTACCTGGTGAACGGCACTACCGCGAGATTCCATTCGGGCGGCAATCTTACTTAGAGTTAAGAGAGGAAATCGCGCACAAGTTTGACGTCAAACCAGTGCACGTCGCGCAGGTGTTCAAGGAACCGGATATTTTGGTCGCGGATGATGATGACGTGAGTCGGTTACGACCCGGGACGGTGCTGGAGGTGAACATAGACAAGAGGGGGAGGAAAAGCGCGCCGGCGCTGCCGGCGGCGCCGTGATGGGCACGGTGGGGGAGGAAGGAAGGAGTGTAATTTATGAAAATACTTTTGAAGTCTGTTTTTTTCTTTGCAACTTTTTGTCTGTACTCGCTCTTTTGTTTCCGTCGTTTCCTTCACACTGCGCCGACCGCTCTGAGCATCTGAGCAATCGCCACGTGTGCCCGTTGAATCATTTCGTCGTCGGTATTATCCTCAAACGTTGATTCAAACGTTGATACAGCCAGCGGCGTCCCATGATCCGTATCCTGTTTGACATCTGCGCCCATCTCTATAAGAGCTCGCACCACCTCCACATGGCCGTAATCAGCATCCGCACCAGTGTCTCTTTGCCACGTTCAACGGCGCAGTAAAGCTCGTCGAAAATATAACAACCCGCATTGAGCAGCGCTAGTACCACCGCCTCGTGCTCATTTTCAACGGTGATGTAAAGTGCATCGGTCGAGGGATCCATGCCGTTATTGAAAGTTTTGTCTTTGTCCGCGCCTGCATCAATAAGCACAAGCACTATCACTTCGTGATCATGTTCAGCGGCGATGTACAGTGGCGTCACGCCTTCATCATCATCCATCGCCTTGTTGACGTCCGCGCCCGCTTCAATCTGCGCCCGCACTTCAGCTTCGCGGTCGTTATAAACAGCAATGAACAGCCGAGAGCACGCCACCTCATCTCATGGGCAGTCGTTCGCGCGCGCCCACCACAGCGTCTCGAGATGCCCGCCCTTCGCCGCTGCCAAGCACGTGTCTCTGTTCCACGAGCAAGCAGCTCCAGAGCGCAACCATTGCAGCACCTCGAGATGCCCGCCCCTTGCCGCTGCAGAACACGTGTCTACGGTCCACGGATCGCACCCCGGGGTCCACGCAGACCGCGGTAAGATCCGCGGTGCGTCGTTTGCGAGCAACACCTTCAACTCTTCGAGCTGTCCGCTCCTCGCCGCTGCCTGACAAAGGTATTTTAGATGCGACAGATGACTTTGCCGTTTCCGGCGCTGCAACGCGCTTAATCATCCGAGCTGCGCTGCTTCTACCTCGCTACACTCCTTAAACCGTAGCCCCGTTCCCGCCACCGCGGTGTGCATCACCCAGCTCACCGCTCGGAGCGATGCGAGGTGTACGGGATCGTCAAAGTACTCAGATCTGAGTATGTGCTCGACGATCAGGTGGTCGGGAAGGCCGGGGATCATGACTTGGGGGGTATCGTGGGTATCGGTCTCGGTATCACCGCTCGCGTCAGTCATGGTGGTATCCGAAGCGTCAGAGGACATGTGCAGGGTATCGTAAGGGTGTTGTGCGCGCGTTGTTGTGCGTCGAGGCTTCCGAGAAAAGAGGCGTTTCAAAAGGCATTTTTTTATCGGAATTTTTTCGCGACGAAGTCTTTACGTTCTTTGTCTGTTTTACAGCCATAGTTGCCGGTGACGCTCGCGTTCGAATGGCGTGCATGCAGGGGGCGACGTCGTGTGCAAAAAGTAAGTTCGTGACCCTTCCGGGGTTCGAACCCGGGACCTGTGCTTCCGGAGAGCACCGTGATATCCACTACACCAAAGGGCCTTCATGACTAACTGCCCACTGATTTATTGCCGATGTCTGAGACAAGAGAGGGTAAATTTGGGGCGATGACCGAAATTTAGATTATATAAACGCAATCTACATTTTGGTGAACACATTAACCCCGTATCCACCCATATGGTTTTCATAGTCAGCACTTCGAAGCCCCTCGACGCGTCACCGTCACACCCACGACGCGCGGTACCGTGCAAGCCGCTCCTTAACAAGCACACCACCACAGCTACTGCGTGCTTCGCAACGCATGATCACAGAAACCATGGATCCTGAGGTGCGTCCGACCCGAACGCCGCACGCATGCATCCTTCGCTTCCACACTTTTCTTCACGGGAATGTGGTACGCCTTGTGAATGCCTTGCCCCTTCCCTGACCCTCCCACCGCCCCAACCCCCACCCCGCAGCCCTCACCCGAGGAGATCATGCGCCAACAGGAAGAAAAACTCAAAGCGAAGTACGGAGACTTGAAACCGAAACAGAAACTCATCCACAAGGTGAGTATTGGGCCAGTTTACGATTTCATTGTTGAATCGAAACGTATCTACCAGCGGGCAATAACTCACCCTATATACCCATACTGACACTCTTCTACCACTCTCACCCAAATAGGACGTCAAGTACTTCGACTCCGCGGACTACTCGCTGCAGCAGGTAGGTTGAGGGGGCATCAAAGTCTCTCGAATTTCCTTTCGCGTCCACCAATGCCTGCGCTCACCGTTGTTTCTTTTCTCATGTTTATTCCGTACTCAATCAATCCTACAGCAAGACAAGGAGCACCACAAAACCGAGGAGGACGTGCGCACGCTCCCCGTGAAAATGAGTGGCTCACCGCCGAAGCAACCGAAAAGCAGGTTCCCGGGGGTCCAATGAGCAGAATAGAAACAAGAGGGGGCGCGTATCTAGCCTAGTCGCCGTGTAAAAACGAAAAATCACCAGTTATTGACGAATTAAATGTATCTTGTTTTTTATCGATCCTTGCGCGCGTTTTGGGATGATAGATGTTGCTCTTCGAATGTATAAACGTGAAAGTCTACGTGTGATCACAAGTTTATCGGTGGACGCACTTAGCTAAGTTTTCGTCGCCTCCGCCTCTTCATTCTCGCACATACACTTCACCCAAGCACAAGCGCTTCCCCAAAAGCCCAGTCTAATAATCCATTAGATGCCGAGCTTGGTCCTGCGCCAGTGTCTGCGCTTGGAGTTGTACCGGATTGTGTTCCCGGTGCGCATGCGGATCCACTGGGGAATGGGGCGGTTCTGCTTTTGCTTCTTGCCCAGGATCTTCTTGGTCTTGAAGGTTTTTTGGGACGGCTGTTAGGAGGAAGGGATGGAGGGTTAGAAATGGGAACGATGAAGTGCAGTCAAAAAAGCCAGACCCTAACGCGAGATGAGATGTCGGAGTACCGCGAGACGTGGCCTATGCGCCGACGCGAGATGGAAACGGGCGTGGCATCGATTGTGGTCGTGTTGTGAAGATCCACGTCCACGCTACGATTCCCGTTTTCGTTGTCCTCAGCGGCTATGCGCCGCCCTCGCACATCAAAAACCCGCGTACACACACGCAAATCCCGCAGAAAGCTGCCCCGGTGGTGCTCACGCGCTCGGAGATGCGAGCGTGTGCGACTCTCGAAACGCGCATCGCTCCGAGTACGGCGATGTACCACGCCAAAGAGAATCACGATGTCTAGAAACGCACCATCTTGAAAGTGCCTTTGTGTGTCCTGCGTCTAACGCGAGGCGGAAAGGGAGAGGGGTGCGTCGAGGGATCGGTAATGAGTGTTCGGCAAAAAGCCAAAACTTTCGATTGCCAGATGAGAAATAGTCTCGATTTTGTGAATATTCCGATTTGTATGGGTTCTAGTCTGAATTTGTTGCGTTTGGAAAACGAGTGCCAACTGCGATTTTCTTCCAACGTCTCGCTCGAGGCCGCGTTCCCCTCCGCGGCAGTCGACGTCGCGCTGCGACCGGTGAGGCTCGTGCGCGGAAGGCGCCGCGTACCTCTTCGACGCGGTTCGTTCCCGTGGTGTCCACATCGGAAGCCTTGTAGAAGTTCCCAGACGTGGGAAGGTCACACGAGCGAGCACCTTTGGAAACATCTTCTTCGCCAAAGATGTCCGGCTTCGAACCGCACGGCGCGGCGGGCGGTGGCCAGGTATGGACTTTTGTTTTATTGAAGGACTGGGTCGCATGGCTTTGATGACATGATAGGTCTACGCGCGTATTTCCGATGCGCTCGCCTCCGCCCTCAAACGAACCTCAAACCAAACGTTAGATCCCACCCAAGTGAACGCGAAGACGAATCCAAAAAGCAACCATCCTTTCCACGCATCCAACCTTACTGACTCCATCCCCCAAATTCTCCTCGCAGAACGCACAGGCTGCCGGTGGGCTCGAGTTTATGAGTTTCGGCTCGCAAAACTCCAACTACCCGAACTACTCCGCGTACGGCCAGGGGGGTACGCAACAACAAGGCACGGGGTGGGCGTCGACGAGCACGACGCCTCAACAAAGCGCCGGTTGGGGCTCGTCCATGTCCAGCGGCATGGGCTTTTCGGACCCCGGCCCATCCTTCACCGGCAACGATCGCTTGGAAGATGAACCGCCGTTACTAGAAGAGCTGGGCATAGACCCATCGCAAATCGTCCGGCGCACGTGCGCGATGCTGAACCCCATGCGGCGGGCGCCGGTGGAGCAAGGATCTGATGACGACGTAGCCGGGCCGTTGCTATTCGCGTTTCTCATGGGCGCGGCGCATCTGATGCGCGGCCGGATGCACTTCGGGTACATCCTGGGCTGGACCTCGCTGAGCACGATCGCGATGTACTGGTTGGTTAATCAGCTCGCGAACCAGGACCGGGGGGAGGGGGTCCAGCTGTACCGGTGCGGGTCGATTCTGGGGTACTGCATGTTACCCGTGGTGGTGTTAGCCGTGTTGAGTTTACTTTTGCCGGGCGGGTTCGTGACCTGGGTTACGTCGTTCGTGTTGGTCCTGTGGTGCGCCTCGAAAGCCACCACGCAGTTCATGCGGTCGTTGCCGCATTCGGAGGGGAAGAAATACGTAGTAGCCTACCCGTGTGTGCTCGTGTACTCTCTGTTCGCGCTGTTGTCCGTGTATTAAGGGAACTCTGTAGTTTTAGCGGGTCTTGTATATTTTGCAAGGTCCATCATTCTTAACTCGTATCACTTCGCCGGGCACGCGCCTATGGCGACTGCCTCTTGGCGGTGCGTCCGCCCGCCGAGCGTAGCGGTGAGAAGAGCTGCGACCACGGCGTGGCGGTTACACGCGGCGGCGGGGGAGTCGTCGTCGTCCGCGGGTCCCACCCCGCCCTTGCGTTTGCATCCCGCGAAGAAGCTCCCTCCCCGTGTGGAGCACGTCATCGTGGAAACCGGCGGTGCGTTACGAACGCTGTTGCCAAAGGCCATTTCGGGCGAACCAAGCGTGGACGAAACCACCGTGAAGCAGCTCGTCGCGATTGGTGCTGTGTACTACGCAACGAAACCTCCCCCAAGAGACCTCACCGGCGTAAAGCGAGCGCTTCGTCCAAAGCGAGTCACCGAATGCGACTTGTTTTGTGCGCAGGGTTCGTACTTGCGAGTGCACGTGCATCCGAAAAGAGGACCAGGTGTGGGTGACGTGGACTGGGTAAAATGCGTCATACACCAAGGTGATGACTACGTGGTGGTGGATAAACCGCCAGGCGTGAGTGTGAACATGACGGTGGACAACGCCGTGGAGTGTTTGTCGCACCAAATCGCAAACGCGCTGATTGGCGACGAAAATAAAAAGATACTGAATGACTCTGATGAAGACTCTGAAATATATCCATCCTGGACATCTCTAGAGCCTCTGAAAGTAGTGCACAGACTTGATGTGTGCACGTCGGGGGTGATGATGTTCGCCAAGAGTGAGACAAAATTCGCCCGGCACTTCCACGACGCGCTACGGAGCCGAAGAGTTCAAAAGGCGTACAAGTGCGTCACTGAACGTAAACCGAAACTGGGAATCATGGAGCACTGGACGGAGGAAAACGTGCAGTCGTCGCCGCGCAGACACGATATGTACCCTCTTGACGCGGACGTAGACAAACCTTGGTTGGAGGGAAATATCGATGCGCTTGATGGCAGCGATGCAAACGGCCGAAAACGGTGCGTGCTCAGGGTGACACATGTGGAGGAGATTATTGTTGGAGATGATATTACGCTTCGAGACGATGTTAAATCTATTATACCAACCGGCCAAACGCTCTACGAAGCCACCGTTGAGCTCGTAACGGGCAGGACGCACCAGATAAGGGCGCAGTTCGCCGCACATGGGGCGCCGTTGTTAGGGGATGTGCTTTACGGCGGGCGGAGCCTTTGTTTTGGTGAAGCATATGATAGCAATATACCCCCGCGCGTGTTGGATAGTTCAGACAAGCTGTGTTTGCAAAGCGCGGCGATGACGGTGTTGGTAGCTGGTGAGGGTGAGAGCAAGTCGCACGAGACGGACGGCCAAACGTGGCACGCAGGTCCCCCATGGTGGAGACGGACGAGGGTTAGGGTTTAGGGTCTATACTGTGAATATATATCCGTCATAATACAAGGCAATGCGATAGTTATGCGAGTGGGTACTGAACAACTTTTTGATTTTATTCGATAAATAACTTTAGGCGTTGTTCTTTTTGAACTCGGCCATGAAGTCGACGAGCGCCTGGACGCCTTCCATGGGCATGGCGTTGTAGATTGACGCGCGGGCGCCGCCGACGCTTCTGTGCCCCTTGAGGGACTCAAGTCCAAGGTCCCCAGCCTCCTTGAGGAACTTCTTTTCGAGATCCTCGCCACCCGACAAAGTGAACGGGACGTTCATCAGCGAGCGGTACTCGGGGGTGACGGGCGAGACGTAGTACCCGTCGGAACCGTCGATGGCGTCGTACAGCACCTTCGCCTTTTCGATGTTAGCCTTCTCCACCGCTTCCAGGCCGCCCATCTTCAAAAGCTTCTTGAACACCAAACCGGAGGCGTACATGGTGTAGCACGGAGGGGTGTTGTACATGGACTCGTTGTCCGCCATGAGCTGGTAGTCGAACATAGTGGGGCACGCGGCGTTAACTTTGCCAATCAAATCTTCGCGCACGATGACGATGGCCATGCCCGCGGGGCCGATGTTCTTCTGCACGCCGCCATAGATGACGCCGTACTTGTTGACGTCGATCGGTTTGGAGAGGTAGTTGGAGGACATGTCAGCGACTAACGGCACGTCGCCCGTGTCCGGGACGTCCTTGAACTCCACCCCTCCAATGGTTTCGTTGGAGCAGATGTGCACGAATTTCGCGCCTTTCGTGAGTTTCCAATCCTTCACGTCGGGAATGGTTGAGAAGTTGGAATCCTTGGAAGTCGCCGCGACGTTGGTTTCCATGTACTTGCCCGCCTCCGCCAAGGCCTTCTTGCCCCACGCGCCGGTGACGATGAAATCAGCGACGCCACCCTCGGGGGCGAGGTTCATGGGAATCGCGGCGAACTGCGAGGAAGCGCCGCCTTGCAGGAACAAAACTTTGTAGTTGTCGGGGATGCCGACGAGCTCGCGCAAATCAGCCTCCGCCTCGCTCGCGATCTTCATGAAGTCCTTGCCGCGGTGGGACATCTCCATCACGGACATGCCGGTGCCCCTGGTGGGTTAGGGTGAGGGAGGGATACGAATGGTCAGCATATGTATTGGAGGTGCGAGTCTAAGATGCTCATCAAAAAATATCAAGCATCTGTCCTTTCCGATCGAGAAGTGTCGAGTGATGGTATCCCGATCGACGACGCGAGTGACGCGCTTGGCTCACGGTTTTGATATCGACGGCCATGGAATATGAATCGCACGACGTTCAGATATTCATAATACTTACTTGTAGTTCACCAGGTCCTCCTTCATCTCCTCCAGGACGTCCAGGGGAAGGCACGCGGGCCCGGCAGAGAAGTTGAACTTGCGTTCGGTCGCGGCGGCGCGGGTCACGACGTTGGCGCGCGTTTGGCGGGCGGCAAGAGGCGCCTTGCGGGCAGTCACCTTGCGGCCGGCCACGGCCCTGCAGCCGAGATGAACAGCGGAGACATTCGCGAGAGCAGCCATTGTATTGGTGTGCGTAAGGGTGTGGCGGCGGTCACGACGGTTGGGTGATCAGGAAGACGATCGAGGGCAAATAAAAGCACGAAAACTCTGTCAGTGCAGGTCGGCCACGAGAAAATATCTCATTTTAACTCAAGGATCCTGGGTCTATCGCGTTTCTAGTCGATCTCTACACGGCATTTCTCGTGTTGCCATTTCTGGTTTTCTGGCACATTCTTCGAAAACCGCCCGACCAACAACGAGTGCGTTTAGTGTTCGGCTGCGCGTGACGGCGAAACGGGGCGACTGGCATCGGGTCGTCCACGCGTCGTACGCGGTGAGAGGTGAGAGGTGATGTCGGCGACACCTTCTGTCCCCCCCGGTGTGCACTCCATATGGATAATCAACAAGTCCGGTGGCTTGGTGTATCAGAAAACTTATGCGGATGTCCCAACCATAGACACGAACGAAACCCTTCGTTTGGCATCCATCTGGCACTCGTTGCACGCCATCAGCGCGCAGCTCTCACCAGTAGATGGGTGTACCGGCATCGAGCTTCTTGAAACCGAAAACTTCGACCTGCGGTGTATTCAAACCGCGACTGGTACGAAGTTTTTCGTCACCGCGTCGCCGAAAACAATCGGTTTGGATCATCTGCTACACACCGTGTACGACTTGTACGGCGATTACGTGATGAAAAACCCGTTTTACGAACTGGAAATGCCCATACGATGTGAGCTGTTCGACAACAATGTGCAGTACGCGGTAAGGGCGCTGAACAACGCGTTCGGGTACTAGATAGGGGGTAGAGAGGGTGACATAAAATGAATGTAAAATCACGACTTAGATATCATGACAAGTTTTCAACTTCGCTTAGCGCATTCTCTCATTGGCTCTCAAACGCACTTGGTTAATACCCTCCTGGCGCGACGTCGAAGCCTGACCCGAAGCCGGAGGCGTCGACGGGCGCGGCGGCGGCGTCCCAGCCCGCGGGCGCGGGCGCTTCGTTCCACTGGCCGGCGACGGGCACGGCGCCTCCGAATCCGCCTATGGCGGGGGGCGCGCCCATGGAGTCGTCCCAGGGCTCCGCCGCCGCCCCGGGGGCGCCAAACCCACCAGTAGCGTCGTACCCCGCGCTAGTGTCGCCAACCACAGCCGCGGCTTCCTCGACGGGCTTGTCTTCAAGCTCCTCGGGGTCGCGGTAGAAGAACAAATCAACCATGACGTCCCAGGGGTTGGACGCCGAGATGGTGCCGCGCATCTGCAGCACCATCCTGGCCAGGATGTAGTACAAGCAGCCGATGGAGTGCTTGGCTTTGTTGTTGGCGGGGATGGCGACGTCGACGAGCTTCAAGGGGGAGTCCGTGTCGCAGAACGCAATCGTGGGAAGGTTGACGTACGCGGTTTCCGAGATGGGCTGGTGGTCCGTCCTGGGGTCCGTGAGCACCAAAACGCGGGGCTCGTGGAACCCTTCTTGGATCTGGTTCGTGTACGTACCGGGGGTGTGGCGGCCCGCGATAGCTTTCGCGCCGGTATACTGCGCGTACTTTAAGACCGCGCGTTGGCCGTATGGCCTAGCGGACTGGCACACCACATCCGCGGGGTTCTCAATCGCAACCAGCATGCGCGCGGCGAGCATGAGCTTGTCCCAAGTCTTGCCAAGGTTGATGATGTAAATGCCGTCCGCCCGGCGCTTGTGCACGTAGCGCTCCATCTGGAAGTCGCAGTTCTTCGTGCCAAGGTGGCACCCAGCAGCGAGCATCATCTGAATGTCCGCCTCGCGTTGAGACAATTGACCAGCCATGGTGTTCTGTGGAGTTGGGGGGGGGGGAAAGGTCAGCATTGAGTCTACATGGATGGGTAAACCCTTTTACTGCGCGTGAGATTGGTTTTTCGCCGTCCGGACGCGCGCGGCGGTGGGCCTATGCGATGGACACGACACTCTGTGAGTGACGCGAGGTCGTTATACGACATGCCAAGATGACGATCGCGTCGAGCCAGCGGCTGGAGGCGCGGCCATCGCGTCACGGCACGGCCCTCTCCATCGCATCGCGTGAAAAACCCTAACGCGAGCCAACGCGGAAAACAACCACGCCATCGCCGGTCATCGACGGTGTACGCCGATCGCGGCGAGCGTTGCGCGCGTTTGTTCGGTCACGCAATCGACGTGCAGTACAGGCACTACTGTTGAGACCTACCGAAGTCGTTATACCAGCTGGTGTGAGGTACAGAAAGGGATGATTGAGAGGGAGCGACGCTCTTATTAACGATCGCGTTTTCGTCTCGGGTTTGGCTTATTCGCTCCTGCACACGCGGGCACTGCAGGCTGCTCACGCGACTCACTTTTGGCTTTTGCAAACTCGCGTGACGAAACTCGCCGAAACGACTCACTTCCGTACATCGGGTCACTCTTCCCACGTCACTGTTCGCCACGCGCGTCTATGTTCGCGGCGCTTTCCCGCCACCAGATCGCCGCCCGCCCCACCGCAGCGAAACGTTCCCCCCGTCTCCTTCGCAAGGCGTATTGTTCCGCATCCACGGCCGAATCAAACAAAATGGCATCTAAGAATAAGAAGTGCAAGGAGATTCGCGAGATCCTGAGAGCCCCCCCCCGACACTGGGTGGGCAACGGCTTCCACGTCTTCCCTGTGTTCCACAACCGCGCGTTCACCAAGGAGATGTCCCCGTGGCTGATGTTCGACTACGCCGCGCCGAAGGAGTTCAAGCCAAGTTACGAAAGACGTGGGGTTGGACAGCATCCACATCGCGGGTTCGAAACAATCACAATCGCGTTCAACGGCGAAGTCGAGCACGGCGATTCTTGTGGGAACCGCGATGTTATCGGACCAGGGGATGTGCAGTGGATGACCGCGGCCAGGGGGATAATCCACGAGGAGTTCCACAGCACGGACTTCCAGCAAACCGGCGGGACCTTCGAAATGGCGCAGCTGTGGCTGAACCTTCCCGCGAAACACAAGATGGACGCGCCCAAGTACCAGCCCATCGTCGCGAAAGACATTCCTGTGGTTGAGTTGAAGGTGACGAAGGAGAGCGATAATGAAAAGGTCGACAGCTCCAAGAACACCATCCGTGTGATTGCTGGCTCCAAAGAAACGTACGGCGTTGAAGGTGCGGCTACTACGCACACCCCAGTCGAACTCCTCGACGTGCGAATCGCGTCGCCCGCCGTCTCGTTCGACGTCCCTATTCCGGACGGACACAACACCATGGTGTTCGTTCGACGGGGCGGCATTACCGTGGGTACAGAACAGAAACCGGTGGAGCAACAAGGCGTCGCATTTATGCATTTAGGAGGCGAGGTTCTTCGAATCGCCGCGACGGAGAAGGACACCGAGTTGTTAATCCTGGCGGGCGAGCCAATTGACGAACCCATCGCCGCGCGCGGACCCTTCGTCATGAACACGCACGAAGAGATCATGCAAGCGAACAAGGATTTCATGAACGGGCTGATGGGACAGTAGATGAGGGTGGGTGATGAAAGGTATACTGGTGTTATTTCAAAGGTAGTATTGATGATATTGACCGGTACTCGTGTGTATCGTTGAAAGCTATAGTATTGATATTGAAAAGAAACTAATCACAACCCGATTTTCGCGCCGTACAGCGAGCGCAACAAATCGGCGTCCAGCGCCGGCGCTTGTTGTCCGTTCGACATCAATCCTGACCCTCCTTTCTTCACCATCTCAAGCCTGTCATGCGCGTCTGCCTGCTGAATCAGCGCGTCGTACTCGTCCCCTTGCGTGCCTAGCAAGCCGCCCGGCGAGGTGAGCGACGTGAGCACGGCGTACGTGATGATCGCGCTCGGCAAAACCACAACCGTGATTAGAAGCGTGCCGATCGTGTTGACAAACTCCTCTTTACTCCCAATCACCCCGGTATCCTCCCCCACTTGTTTCCGGAAGTACTGCCACTCTAACTCAAGCAGCACGTCGAAGAACCACTTCAACACGCTCACACCAGGAGGCTTCAGGGCGTTGTAAAACACAGTCGTGGCGAACTCGTCGCGCGCCGCGATTTCATCCTTCTCGTCGGATTCTTGTTGTTGTTGTTTTAATTTATTTTGATTCGATTTGGATTCCCTCAATCCATCGTTGTCGTCGCCGCTCGTCAAACTCGCATCCACACTCCCCCCACCGTCCCCCAAGTACTCCCCCTTCTCCACGATGCGGTCGGTGTGCATTGTGACCTTGCCGGTTTGATTCACCCTTATAGTGGTGATGCCTCGGACGTCGTACTCGCGGTTCCCGCTGTATACACGGTCAGTCCCCTCGACATCGTTTTTTAATTTTGCCAGCTCGGCTTCGTCGTACTCGGGGAAGTTCTCTTCGATGAACGTGACCATCGCCGCGTCTGCGTTGAACGCGCCGTCCCACTCCGCCCTCCACCTGACTAATAACACACCAGGCTCTGGACAGAACGCGCGCTCGCAGTCGTACGTGAAGCTCTGTAAGTTGCGCTTCACGAGCGGCTTCCATTCCTTCATCAGATTGCAATAATCTTTTCGCCCGCGCGCTTCGTGCACCTGCGACGTGTACACCACGTCGTTGTCAACCAACTCGGCTGGGATGTCGAATAAATTAGCACTTAACGAGGCTCTTAAAGTATTAGTAGTCCTTAGTTGTGCGCTTAAACCCGTAGCAGCACTTTCCTCGTCCCATGTCGCGTTTGGGGAGGAGTCATCCGGGGAACCATCAGGGCCTACGTTTTTTGACTTAACGATGACGCGGCGGGTACGGAGATTGCCTCGGAGTGAGGTCCCGACTCGTGCATGGCGAGAAACGCGAGGAGTGTAGTTGGTGCTCTGTGCGACCCGTGCGGTCGCGACGTGCTGCATCGTGTGACGAGAATACGCGCTACAGCCGACGAACTCAAAGGGCTATACCAGATCGCGATCGGTGACTCGACACCAACCTTTTGGCCAAAGGACAACCTACGCTACGCCTCCCGATGATTTTTGAGTTGTTACCCCCAGACGGCACCTAATGCGCGAAAGATCCACCACACGAAATCGGTCCACGCCGCGCGATCCAACCGACGTACGCGCGGGCCGTTCTGTCGGTTCGTGGGGTTTCGTCAGATTTCTATAAATTATCTCGGAGTGCAGATGGGCGCAAAATATGGCATCCGGCGATCTGAGTCAAGAACCTTGAACCGTGATCAGTTGAGACAGACGTAAAAACATGCCAACTACGTAATTCCGTCTTACATAACATCTACGCCTCTCACACGAGTCCTCGGGTCCCTGATTTTCACACTAAATAACCCCACTCCCCTTCTTCTTCTTTGCGCGTACACGATGACGACAACATCTCTCTTTTTTTCGAGGTCAAACAAAATAATCATTTCGGCGTGGGCAGGATTGGCGTGAAGTTTTCCGGCACCGACCACTTATCCTTCGGCATGTACTGGTACACCCCCGCGGCGATGTGCGACCGCCGTCGTGCGGGGTGGTTCATGTAGTCTTCATACGCCTGTTTCGTGGTCCACTCCTGCGTGAAGGAAAACTCGCCAGGCGCGGGGCCGCTGGTGAGCGATGACGAAGTGTACCCCGGCAACGTCTTCATCAACTTTTCCCTCGACTCCATTTCGCTCACAAGCCTCGCTACCACGGTCGGATCCTTTTCAGGCACCACGAACCTGTTCGTGGCGATGTAGGGGACGCCATCCACGCCGGGCTTCGCCGCGGCGCGGACGATGCACGATGACCCACGGCGCGAAACCTGGATTGGAGTTAGAATGGTGTTTTGATATTTTTTAGTTCGCGATGATGGATAGAGGGAAGAGCGTCAGCGCGCGATCCAGGGTTATTGCAAAGGCGAGGCGTTGTGTGCACGTGTGGCGGTACACGCCTGCCACTTCACGAACGGGAAAATGTGAAAAAACCAGACAGTGAGAAGGATGATGGGGACGCGGCCGATTGCTTCGATTGCAAAAAGTGCGCCCCGCCCCGGACATCAGGGATCCGCAAGCCAATCGAGTCTGGTACTCCCGACGAGCTCCACTCCGGGTTTCTGTGTGATCGGGAGACGCACCTGTGTTTTGCGCGCGACGGGCGCGGCGATGGGCGTACGCGAAACCAGATACGCGGCGGACATCTTGTGCTCAAGAGGTGCGTTGCGCCGCGAGAGAGTGGATTTTCAGGGTGGATGAGGGTCCCTTTCGTGAAACTTCGAGGCAGCAGCCAGGGGAGGAAAGGGCGTCGTTCAGCTTGCTCGGCACACCTCTGTCTTGTCCCCATACAATCGGGAGACGAGAGGCCCACAAGAACTACAGACTGTCAACACTTCCAAAATGCCCGTTTGGGATATACGGGGATTTGACTCGTGATTAACTCAAGGAAACTTGAAATTCACGCTCTGCTCTTACTGGTTTATCGTCCAAAGACGTTGGTTCCAAGAATTTGAGTGCGACGGCGCGCGATCCACATGCCATAGCGCACGGCGCGTGACTCGTGCGGCGCGTAGGGTTCGAAAGGGCGACCCGCGTTTGTGGGAATCGGTCGTGGGCCGGTTCAGCACGCGAGCTGAAGCGGTAGGCCGCCCCTTGTACGATCCGAAGAGGAGCTCGGACCGTCGCGTAG
>MDSY01106092.1_pt1 | contig 48838 bp, 49 predicted proteins | sample 811131 | NCBI WGS metagenome assembly MDSY01 (sample SAMN05326643, study PRJNA326480) | marine metagenome | isolation source: seawater | place: Atlantic Ocean: South West | collected 2010 | reverse complement strand
GCTGCGTGAAATGGCGAAGAACGGTCAGAAATTCTTCGGTTAACCGCGGAACGTACAGAGCGAGAGTAAATCTATGAGCCTGAATCCGAGAGACGTCGTTATTGTCGACTTCGGCCGTACCCCGATGGGCCGTTCCAAGGGCGGCATGTACCGCAACGTGCGTGCTGAAACCCTGTCCGCCAACCTGATTACCGGCGTACTGGCACGCAACCCGAAGATCGATCCGGCAGAAGTTGAAGATGTAATCTGGGGCTGTGTAAACCAGACCCTGGAGCAGGGCTGGAACATCGCGCGCATGGCGTCGCTGATGACCCCGATCCCGCACACCAGCGCTGCGCAGACGGTCAGCCGTCTGTGTGGTTCTTCCATGAGCGCGCTGCACACCGCCGCTCAGGCGATCATGACCGGCAACGGTGATGTGTTCGTCGTTGGTGGTGTCGAGCACATGGGCCACGTGGGCATGATGCACGGTGTTGATCCGAACCCGGCCCTGTCGCTGTACGCTGCCAAGGCGTCCGGCATGATGGGTCTGACTGCTGAAATGCTGGGCAAGATGCACGGCATCACCCGCGAGCAGCAGGATGCCTTTGGTGAGCGATCGCACCGTCTGGCCCACAAGGCCACCGTTGAAGGCAACTTCAAGGATGAGATCATCCCGATGGAAGGTCACGACGAGAACGGCTTCCTGAAGCTGTTCACCGAAGACGAGACCATCCGCCCGGAGACCACGCTGGAAAGCCTGGCTGCCCTGCGTCCGGCGTTCAACCCCAAAGGCGGTACTGTCACTGCGGGTACCTCCTCGCAGATCACTGACGGCGCTTCCTGCATGATCGTGATGTCCGCTGAACGCGCACAGGCCCTGGGTCTGGAGCCGCTGGCCGTTATCCGTTCCATGGCGGTTGCCGGTGTTGATCCGGCGATCATGGGTTATGGTCCGGTCCCGTCCACCAAGAAGGCGCTGCAGCGCGCTGGCTTGAGCATGAGCGACGTTGACTTCGTTGAGCTGAACGAAGCCTTCGCTGCCCAGGCGCTGCCGGTTCTGAAAGACCTGAAGCTGCTGGACCAGATGGACGAGAAGGTGAACCTGCACGGCGGCGCTATCGCCCTGGGCCACCCGTTCGGCTGCTCCGGTGCACGTATCTCCGGCACCCTGCTGAACGTCATGAAACAGAACAACGGCACCATTGGTATCTCTACCATGTGCGTTGGCCTGGGTCAGGGCATCACCACGGTCTTTGAGCGCGTCTGACGGCTCTGGCTGGTGAATGAAGCCGAGGCCCTGTGCCTCGGCTTTTTTATTGCTGTGAGGAGGTTGTACATGCGTCCAGGACGCTATCGGCACTATAAAGGAAAGGACTATCAGGTTATCGGTCTGGCGCGGCACTCCGAGACCGAGGAACCCCTGGTGGTCTACCGCACTCTGTACGGTGATTTTGATCTCTGGGTCAGACCGCTGGCCATGTTCAACGAGCAGGTCGAGGTTGACGGCGAGGCATATCCACGCTTTACCTTTATCAGCGAAGACGTGTAGGCTCTGGCCCTCCAGCCTGTCCGGCAGTGTTCTGCCAGAAGGGGTTGAGTGTCAGCTTCGAGTTCAGTTCGGGTCAGGAAAACAAGTATCCATGGGAAAAGCACTGGTCATTGTGGAGTCGCCAGCCAAGGCCAAGACAATCAACAAGTATCTCGGCAACGAGTTTGTGGTGAAGTCGAGTATCGGCCATATTCGCGACCTGCCCACCAGCGGCAGCGGCAAGACCGAAAGCAAACCCAAAGGTGGGCGCAAGGCTGCTGCCAGCGAGCAGGAAAAGCAGCAGAAGGCGCGCGCCCAGTTGGTCAAGCGCATGGGCGTTGATCCGGAAAACGACTGGAAAGCCCATTACGAGATCCTGCCCGGCAAAGAAAAGGTGGTGGACGAGTTGCGCCGCCTGGCCAAGGACGCTGACACCGTCTATCTCGCGACGGACTTGGACCGCGAAGGGGAAGCCATTGCCTGGCACCTGCGCGAGAGCATTGGCGGTGACGACTCTCGCTACAAGCGCGTGGTGTTCAACGAAATTACCAAAAAGGCGATTCAGGAGGCTTTTTCCGAGCCGGGCGACCTGGATATGAATCGGGTCAACGCGCAGCAGGCGCGCCGTTTTCTGGATCGCGTGGTCGGCTATATGGTGTCGCCACTGCTGTGGCAGAAAATCGCCCGTGGCCTGTCTGCCGGTCGGGTTCAGTCGGTAGCCGTAAAGCTGATTGTTGATCGCGAGCGCGAGATTCGTGCTTTCGTGCCCGAGGAGTTTTGGGAGGTTCACGCCAAACTGAACACCCCCAAGGCCGAAAGCGTGCGCTTTCAGGTCGTCAAGCAGAACGGCGAGACCTTCCGCCCGGGCAACAAGGCCGAGGCTGATGCGGCCCTGGCACTGCTGAAAGAGGCGGCCTACAAGGTTGCCAAGCGTGAAGACAAGCCGACCAGCTCGCGCCCCAATGCACCCTTTATTACATCAACGCTGCAGCAGGCTGCGAGTACGCGCCTGGGCTTCAGCGTAAAGAAAACCATGATGATGGCCCAGCGTCTGTATGAGGCGGGTTACATCACCTATATGCGTACCGACTCGACCAACCTGTCGGCGGACGCGATCGCCATGGCGCGTAGCTATATCGAAAGCAACTTCGGCGCGCCTTATCTGCCGGAAAAGCCCAACCTGTACAGCAGCAAGGAAGGTGCGCAAGAGGCTCACGAAGCCATTCGCCCCTCCGACGTCAAGCTCAAGCAGACTGATCTCAAGGGCATGGAGCGTGATGCCGAGCGTCTGTACGAGCTGATCTGGCGTCAGTTTGTGGCCTGTCAGATGACGCCGGCCAAGTACCTGTCCACCAATATTCAGGTGGCTGCCGGTGACTTTGAGCTGCGCGCCAAGGGGCGCATCCTCAAGTTTGACGGTTACACCCGAGTGATGCCGCAGCAGGGCAAGGGCGGCGAGGATGAGGTGCTGCCCGAGATTCAGGTCGATGACGTCATGGCGTTGCAGGCCCTGGACCCCAAACAGCACTTTACCAAGCCGCCGGCGCGTTACGCCGAGGCGAGTCTGGTGAAAGAGCTGGAGAAGCGCGGTATCGGCCGTCCTTCGACCTATGCCTCAATTATCTCCACCATTCAGGATCGTGGGTACGTCACGCTCAACAACCGTCGTTTCTACGCCGAGAAGATGGGCGACATCGTGACTGAACGCCTGAATGAGAGTTTCCCCAACCTGATGGACTATGGCTTTACCGCCAACATGGAAGAGTCGCTGGATGACGTGGCGCAGGGTGAGGTGCTCTGGAAGAAGGTGCTGAACGATTTCTACAGCGACTTCAGTGCCAAGCTCAGCGCCGCCTCTGCATCAGGTGATGACAAAGGGATGCGCGCCAACCAGCCGACGCTGACCGACATTGCCTGTCATGAGTGCGGACGGCCGATGATGATTCGTACGGCGTCTACCGGCGTATTTCTCGGGTGTTCTGGTTACGCGCTGCCGCCGAAAGAGCGCTGCAAGGCCACCATCAACCTGGTGCCGGGCAACGAAGTGGCCGCCGATGATGACGAGGGCGAGTCCCGCGTACTACGCGGCAAGCGTCGCTGCGGCCTGTGCGGCACGGCGATGGACAGCTACCTGATTGATGAGCGTCGCAAGCTGCATGTTTGCGGTAACAATCCGGACTGCTCTGGCTTCGAGATTGAAGAGGGCCAGTTCAAGATCAAGGGCTACGATGGCCCGACGCTGGAGTGCGACAAGTGCGGCAGTGAAATGCAGCTGAAGACCGGCCGCTTCGGCAAGTACTTCGGCTGCACCAACAGCGAGTGCAAGAACACCCGCAAGTTGCTGCGCAATGGTGAGGCCGCGCCGCCCAAGGCCGATCCGGTGCCCATGCCCGAGCTCAAGTGCGAGAAGGTAGACGATGTCTACGTCTTGCGTGACGGGGCTTCTGGGTTATTCCTGGCCGCCAGCCAGTTCCCGAAAAACCGGGAAACCCGTGCGCCGCTGGTTAAGGAATTGCTGCCGCACAAGAGCGAAATTGATCCCAAGTATCACTTCCTGCTGGATGCGCCAGTCGCTGACCCGGATGGTAACCCGACCGTGGTGCGCTATAGTCGCAAGACCAAGGAGCAGTACGTTCAGACGGAAGTTGAAGGTAAACCGACTGGCTGGCGTGCATTCCACGATGGTAAGAAGTGGTCGGTTGACGACAGCCGCAGCAAGAAAGCCAAGCGTTGAGGTGATCAGCCATGGCCAATGAAGCTTATACCCGTACCAATCAGGCGCTGTTCTTTGCGCGCAAGGCGATCGAGTCCTGGCAGCAGGCTGAGAGCAGCAATGCGCTTGATTCCTTGACCCAGGCGCAGTACCACCGCGAACACGCGGTGTTTCACCTGTATCGCGGCGCGCTGGCACTGATCCATGAAGTCGCCGACCGCTATCGCTGGCCGCTGGTTGATGCACGTCAGGTCGAGGCTGTGCTGGTTCCGTCGGTGGTGCAGCGCTTTCCCGGTCCGGAGCTGGCGGAGTTGACCGAGTTGGCTGACAGCAAGGGCACCTGGCTGGCAGGCGTGATCGGCGCCTGGCAGCGCTTGCAGGCGCCGCCGGTGCCAGCTGACAGCAAGGCCGAGTCGCTGATAGCGAGCAGCGCCGTTGCCACGACCGAGTGGGGCAGTGCGGATGCGCAGGAGGCCCTGCAGGCGCTGTCCGAGCGTGTGGCGGCCTACCGCGACGGCATGCAGGAGTGGTAGCGCGGATGCTCTGAGAGCGGCGCTGTGTTACACTGCGCCGCTGTCATACAGGAGAACCGTGTCATGTCTTCACCCTTTCTGGAAATCGTCGAACTCGCCAACGGCAAGGTGGCGCTGCGTCGTTCCGACGAGGAAGGGGAGCCGCTGCTGGTAATCGAGTTTTCCGACGATGCACGCGAATATCTGCAGGGCAACTACATTGAAGTCGCCAAGGTGATGATCAGCGCCGGCATGCAGATGGCCGGGCAGATGATGGACGATGAAGACGAAGACGGCGAGTTGATCCCGGAGGATCGGGTTCTGCACTGAGCGCCGAGCAGATACAAAAAGGCCAGCTGAAAAGCTGGCCTTTTTCTTTGTATCAGCCCAGGTGCACGTTCAGGCTATGGCAATGGCCGATCCGGGCGGCGCGCTCAAGCCGTGGTGCGCTGCAGCTGTCTTTGTCGAGCCAGCTGACAACCGTATGGCTGCCGCCCATCTTCAGCAGGTCACAGCACAGGGTCAGGGTGTCCATGCCGGACTTGGAGCGCACAATCATGATGCGCTGCGGGTCGAGGTTGGCACCGCGCAGCCATTGCTGGCTGACGGCTGCTGGCGGGTCGATCAGGGTCAGCCAACGGCGGCTGTTACGTGTGCTCAGATCACGCAGTACCGGCGCAAGCCATTGCAGGCACTGGCGCGCGCTGCCTTGCAGGCTCATCTCACTGTAGCTGCCTTCCGTATCTTCGACTGGCTGCCTGGGCGTGGCATCAAGACGCTCGTGTTTGAGTCGGCTGGCCATCAGGGCGTTGTGAAACAGGTCGGCCTGGGTCAGGGTCTGTTGTTCGGTGCGGGCGTACTGCATGATCAGCTCCTCAGCGACGGATAACGCCGACGCTTAAACCTTCAATGGTAAGTTCCTGTTCGGTGAGGTCGACTTCGATTGGTTTGAAGTCGGGGTTTTCAGCAATCAGCGAGACCTTGCGGCCCTGCTTTTGAAAGCGTTTTACGGTCACCTCTTCACCGATGCGTGCCACGACAATCTGGCCGTTGCGGGCTTCACTGGTGCGGTGCACTGCCAGCAGGTCGCCATCCATAATGCCGATGTCACGCATACTTTCACCCTGTACGCGCAGCAGGTAATCGGCGCGCGGCTGGAAAAAGTCAGGGTCGATACGGCAATGATCCTCGACATTCTCCAGCGCCAGGACTGGTGCGCCAGCGGCGACGCGGCCGATCACGGGCAGTTGGCCGTCGCTGCTGTCAGCCTCTGACTCAGGGAGGCGGATGCCGCGGGACGCGCCGGGGATCATTTCAATGGCGCCCTTGCGTGCCAGTGCGCGCAGGTGATCCTCGGCGGCGTTGGGGGACTTGAAGCCCAGTGTCTTGGCGATGTCGACGCGGGTCGGCGGGTACCCGTTGCCGTCCATGTACTCCTTGATGAAGGCCAGAACCTGTTGTTGTCGTGCGGTTAGCTTCTGCATGGAAGGGTGCCTGTGTTTTTATCCAGTAGCTGTGATTATATACAGTTAACTGCGCTCGACAACCCTGAATTTGATCTGGCGGTTCGCTGGTGCTGTTAAAGGGAGAGAGTGTGCGGTGTGCCGGGGCGTAATGCGGGTTTCATGCAGGCGGGGGCAGGAAGGGTTGACGGTATTTCGTTTTAAACGTATGTTTGAAACGATTGTTCGCTTTTATCCTGTACGTCAACCGGGGAGGGACGCATGGCGCAGTCTGATACCGTCAAGCGCATTCTGGATGCTGCCGAGCAGCTGTTTGCGGAAAAAGGCTTTGCCGAAACGTCGCTGCGTTTGATTACCAGTAAGGCCGGGGTCAATCTGGCCGCGGTCAATTACCACTTTGGTTCCAAAAAGGCGCTTATCCAGGCGGTCTTTGTGCGCTTCCTTGATCCCTTTGTCAGCAGCCTGGAGCGTGAGCTTGACCTGCGCGAGCAGCGCGGCGATGCGGCGCAGCAAAGCCTCGAAACCCTGCTTGAGATGCTGGTCGATCAGGCGCTGGCGGTCAAGCCGCGCAGCGGCAATGATCTGGCAACATTCATGCGCTTGTTGGGGCTTGCGTTCAGCCAAAGTCAGGGGCACCTGCGCAAATACCTCAGCGAGGTGTACGGCAAGGTGTTTCAGCGTTACATGGGTCTGGTGGTGGGAGCGGTCCCGGGCATTCCCCCGCAGGAGCTGTTCTGGCGCGTGCATTTCATGCTCGGTAGCGCGGCGTTTACCATGTCCAGCATGAAGGCTCTGCGCGCCATTGCCGAGGCTGAGCTGGGCGAGCCACGCCCGGTGGACAGCGTTTTACGTCTGATGGTGCCCTTTTTGGCTGCAGGCATGCGTGCCGACAGCGCTGTCGCCCAGCAGCAGGCCGCGCTCGCCTGATCCTGCCGCATTTACCTCCGCTGCGCTGTCCGCTATGGTGTGCGCTGCGTTGGAGGTGACATGCAGCTCGACCGTATCCATATATCCCTTTCTGACCAGCAGCTCGTCGGTTATGCCGAGGGGCAGGTGGTATGCCGCTATGCCGTTTCAACTGCGCTCAATGGCGCAGGCGAGGCGGAAGGCTCCGGTTGTACCCCGCGTGGCCGTCACCGGATTCGTGCACGCATCGGTGAAGGGCAGCCGTGTGGTGCGGTGTTTATTGGCCGCCGACCAACCGGCGAAGTCTGGTCGCCAGAGCTGGCGGCTACCTTTCCCCTGCGTGACTGGATCCTCAGCCGTATCCTCTGGTTGTGCGGTGAGGAGCCGGGCTTTAATCGCGGCGGCGATGTCGACTCCCAGCGACGCTACATCTATATACATGGCACTGGCGATGACCAGCCGATGGGGCGGCCCTTGTCCCATGGTTGTGTGCGCATGCGTAACAGCGAGATGGTGGAACTGTTCGCGCGCACGCCGGTCGGTTGCATAGTCCAGATCGACGCCTGACTTTTGCCCGCTTGTGTGGCGTTAGCAGGCGTTTTTTAGTGTTTCATCAGGAGAATTTGCATTGAAACAGGGTGCATTGATGCTGGATCTGCCCGGCCTGTGGCTGCAGGCGGAAGATCGGCAGTTGTTGCGTCAACCTGAAGTGGCCGGTTTGATTTTGTTTGCCCGCAACACCGAATCGCCGCAGCAGGTGACCGAGCTGGTGCGGGCCATTCGTGCCGAGCGTCCGGATATGCTGATTGCGATTGATCAGGAAGGCGGGCGCGTGCAGCGTCTGCGCCGCGATGTGCTGCGTTTGCCTGCGTTGGCCGATGTTGCCGCGGTGCCGGATGAGCGTGCCGACGAGGTGGCGCGCACGGCGGCCTGGGTAATGGCGACCGAGATGCTCGCCTGCGGTATCGATATCAGCTTTGCGCCGGTGCTGGACCTGGATTACGGCCGTAGCCAGGTGATTGGTAATCGCTCGCTGGGCGGCGACCCTGAGCGTGTTACCCGCTTGGCCAGTGCTTATCTGGACGGCCTGCACGCTGCCGGCATGGCTTCTACGGGCAAGCACTTTCCTGGTCATGGCTGGGCTGAGGCCGACTCGCACTTCGCATTGCCGGTCGATGACCGGCCATTAGAGGATATTCGTCGCACGGACCTGGTGCCCTTCGCTCGGCTTGCAGCCAAGCTGGACGGCATTATGCCGGCCCACGTTGTGTACTCGCAGGTCGACAGTTTGCCGGCCGGGTTCTCGCTGCGCTGGCTGCAGGAAATTCTGCGCGCGGAGCTGGGCTTTGACGGCGTGATCTTCAGTGATGACCTGACCATGGCTGGGGCTCATGCGGTTGGCGGTATCCCCGAGCGCATCGACGCTGCCCAGGCGGCCGGTGGCGACATGCTGCTGATCTGCAACGACCGGGCGGCGGCAGAAGAAGGGATGGTGCATGCCCAGCGCATTGGCTTGCAGGCGCCGGCGCGCATCGCTCGCATGCTGGCTCGTCGACCTGTCATGTCTGATTACCGCGCCACGCCACAATGGCGTGCTGCTGTGTCCGTACTAAAGGAGTTTGAGCTGGTTTGAATGACTTACTGGAACAGCTGCCTGAGCAGATAGAGCAGCTACCGTTGATTGGCGAATACTGGATTTACCAGGTCTTTGCCGTGGTGTTTTCGGCCCTGGTACTGGCTTACATCGTCAAGCGCGTGCTGGATCATGTTCAGCGCCGTGCCGAGCGGACCCGTAACATTTGGGACGATGCCCTGGTCGACGCGGCGCGCCGTCCGGCGTGGGTGATGATCTGGAGCATGGGGCTCATGTGGGCAGCCCGGATTACGGCTGTGCAGATGGATCAGGCGCTGGAGCAGGTGCTTGATCAGATCCAGCGGGTGTTGCTGATTGTGCTGCTGGCGTGGTTCCTGCTGCGCCTGATGCAGCAGATTGAGCGCCGGCTGGTCGATCCGCGTTACCGCGACAAGCCGGCGGACCAGACCACGGTGAGCGCCATTGGCAAGCTGTTGCGCGCCTCGGTGGTGATTACCGCTGCACTGGTTATCCTGCAATCTTTGGGTTACAGCGTTTCCGGGGTGCTGGCCTTTGGTGGTATCGGCGGGCTGGCGGTCGGCTTTGCTGCCAAGGACCTGCTGGCCAACTTTTTTGGTGGCTTGATGGTGTACCTGGATCGTCCCTTTGTGGTGGGTAACTGGGTGCGCTCGCCTGATCGCAATATCGAAGGCACCGTTGAGCACATCGGCTGGCGTCTGACCCGTATTCGTACCTTTGACAAGCGCCCGCTGTACATCCCCAACGCGATCTTCAACAACATCGTGGTGGAAAATCCGTCACGCATGACCCATCGGCGCATTTACGAGCATATTGGTATCCGCTATGCCGATATCGGTCGCATGGAGCAGATCGTCGCTGACGTCCGGCAGATGCTGCAGGGGCACGAGGATATCGATCAGGACCAGACGCTGATGGTGTTCTTTGATCGCTGCTCGCCGTCTTCGGTGGACTTTTTCATCTATTGCTTCACAACGCCGGTGTGGGCCGAGTTCCACCGGGTGAAGGAAGACGTGTTGCTGAAGATTCTCGACATTATCTCATCCCATGAGGCGCAGGTTGCCTTCCCCACCTCTACCTTGCATCTGCCTGATGCGCTGGCGTTACGCCGCGCCCAGGCTGGCGAGGGCGAGCCGGGCCCTGAAGCCCGTTCTGAGCAGGCGGTGGACGCATGAGCGGTCTCTGGGGTGTCATTGGTGGCACTGGCCTGAGCCAACTGGAGGGTTTGCAGCTGACCGGTGAAAGCCGGCCGCAGACCCCCTGGGGCGAGCCTTCTGCTCCGCTGGTGCATGGCGAGCTGGCCGGCCAGCCGGTCTGCTTTCTGGCGCGCCATGGGCATCCGCATACCATCCCGCCGCACCGGGTCAATTACCGCGCCAATCTGTGGGCGCTGCGTGACGCGGGCGTCAGTCGCATCATCGCGGTCAATGCGGTGGGCGGGATTCACGCTGACCTGCCGACCGGCCGCTTTTGTGTGCCGGATCAGTTGATTGATTACACCTGGGGCCGACCCTCCACCTTTTACGAGGATGGTCTGGACGAGGTGGTGCATGTGGATTTTGCCGAGCCATACGACGCATCCCTGCGCGCCGAGTTGCTGCGCGCGGCTACTGAGCTGGGTATCAGCTGCCGCGATGGCGGTGTGTATGCGGCTACCCAGGGGCCGCGTCTGGAAACGGCGGCAGAGATACGTCGGCTCGAGCGTGACGGTGCTGACCTGGTCGGTATGACCGGTATGCCGGAGGCGGCATTGGCTCGCGAGCTGGGGCTGGCCTACGCGTGCCTTGCGTTGGTGGTCAACCCGGCGGCGGGCAAATCCACTGAGGTGATTACCATGGCTGCCATCGAGGCGGTTGTGAAGGGCGGGATGCAGCAAGTGCGCTCGCTGTTGCGGGCGGTGGTGGCGCCGGCGGCCTGAGCCGCCGGCGATATCCGCTTAGCGGCGGATGGTGACCAGCATGCCGAGGCTCTGGTGGTCCAGATAGTGGACTTCGTTCGGGCGCAGGGCGCGGGTTTGGTGCAGCTGCTCCGATACCACTGAGGAGCTTGACTGGATACCGAGGCCGGCAGCAGGGCGGTTGCGCCAGAAGGCGACCTGCAGTTCGGTCAGATTCTCCTGACTGAGGCGAACCAGGCCCTGTACCGGGTAGATGCCGTTGTCTGCCTGGCCGCGATGCAGTGCCACTACCAGGTCGTTGTCCAGCGGTTGCGACCAGGCCTGATGCAGGTAGATTTCATAGCCACTTTGTTCAAGCTTGCGGACCTGGCTGTCGAGTTGATAGCGGGTCTTGTCGATGCTGCGCACATCGGCGCGCGCTGTGGAGGTCAGGTCGACCGCGTCGGCGCTCCAGTCCAGGTCTGGTGGCGTGCCTTGCACCAGCGGGGAGGAGGGCTGGCCAAAGAAGACCACCTCAACCAGGTAGTCCTCTGCCTGAGCTATTGGCGCAGCGGCCAGCAGGGTGGTCAGCATTAGCAGGCCGAGCGCGTTGCTCAACTGTTTCATGGGCGTTTTCCTTTGCCTTGTGGGGTGTTGGGCGGGGTTTCTGTGAGGCGCTCCAGGAGCGCCTCTACGGTGTTCAGGCGCAATTCGGCATTGCCCATCGGAGCATTGAAGCGGAATACCGTGGCGCCTTCAAGACGGTAGCGCTGCGGGCTGTCCTGAATCATGCGCACCAGAATCATCGGGTCGATACGGGTGTCGGCGGCAAACTCGATGCGGCCGTGTTCTGCGCCAACGTCGATCTTGCTGATGCCCAGTGGTTCGCAGTGCAGCTTGAGTGCGGTAATGCGGAACAGCGTCTTGACCTGCTCGGGCAGCAAGCCGAAGCGGTCGATCATTTCTACCTGCAGGTCCTTCAGAGCTTCGTCGTCGGTCGCGTTGGCGATGCGCTTGTAGAGGATCAGGCGCGCATGCACATCCGGCAGGTAGTCCTCGGGGATCAGTGCGGGCAGGCGCAGGTTGATGTCGGTGCCACCGCCCAGCGGTTGCTCAAGCTCGGGCTGCTTGCCCTGTTTGATGGCTTTGACGGCGCGCTCGAGCATTTCCATGTACAGGGTGAAGCCAACGGCCTGAATCTGGCCGCTTTGGCCTTCGCCAAGCAGCTCGCCGGCACCGCGAATCTCCAGATCGTGGGTCGCCAGGGTAAAGCCCGCGCCCAGGTCCTGGGCGGCGGCGATGGCTTCCAGTCGCTTCTCGGCGTCGCTGGTGACCTTGCGGCCCTCCGGGGTCAGCAGATAGGCGTAAGCCTGGTGATGGCTGCGTCCTACGCGGCCGCGCAACTGATGCAGCTGCGCCAGGCCAAACTTGTCGGCCCGCTCAATGATGATGGTGTTGGCGCTGGGCACGTCGATACCGGTTTCAATAATCGTGCTGGTAACCAGAATATTGAAGCGGCGGGGGTAGAAGTCGCGCATGACCTGTTCCAGTGCGCGCTCGGGCATCTGGCCGTGGCTTATGCCGATGCGGGCCTCCGGCACCAGCTCGGCCAGATCGGCTGCGTATTTCTCGATGGTTTCTACCTCGTTGTGCAGATAGTAGACCTGACCCCCGCGCAGCAGCTCGCGCAGGATTGCTTCCTTGACCACGGGCTTTTGCTGGACCATGACAAAGGTCTTGACCGACAACCGCCGCGCCGGTGGCGTGGCAATGATTGACAGGTCGCGCATGCCCGAGAAGGACATGTTCAGCGTGCGCGGAATGGGCGTAGCGGTCAGGGTCAGCACATCGACTTCGCTGCGCAGCGCCTTAAGTGCTTCCTTCTGGCGCACGCCAAAGCGGTGCTCTTCATCGATGATGACCAGGCCGAGATCCTGGAACTGGACGTCGCCCTGCAGCAGCTTGTGGGTGCCAATCATGATGTCGACCTTGCCTTCGGCCAGCTCGGCGGCGGCGGCTTTGACTTCCTTGGCGGACTTGAAGCGCGACATCACCTCGACGCGCACCGGCCAGTTGGCAAAGCGGTCTTTGAAGCTGTTGTAGTGCTGCTGCGCGAGCAGGGTGGTGGGCACCAGCACGGCGACCTGCTTGCCGCTGTGGACTGCAAGGAACGCTGCGCGCATCGCCACTTCGGTTTTGCCGAAGCCGACATCGCCGCAAACCAGGCGATCCATCGGCTGGGCGCTGGTCATATCGCTGACTACGGCCTCAATGGCGGCGGCCTGGTCGGCGGTTTCCTCGAACGGGAAGTCGTCGGCAAAGCTCTGGTAGTCGTGCTCCGGGTTGGCAAAGCTGAACCCCTGGCGGGCGGCGCGGCGGGCGTAGACGTCGAGCAGTTCGGCGGCAACGTCGCGTACCTTCTCGGCGGCCTTGCGGCGCGCTTTCTGCCACTGGTCAGAACCAAGGCGATGCAGTGGCGCGCTGCCGTCGTCGCTGCCGGAGTAGCGCGCAATCAGGTGCAGGTTGGCGACCGGAACGTACAGCTTGGCTTCGTCCGCGTACTCCAGTACCAGAAACTCGGCCTGCTGATCCTCAACTGTCAGGTTGGTCAGGCCAAGGTAGCGCCCGACACCGTGATCGATATGGACCACGGGGGCGCCTTCGCGCAGCTCGGTCAGGTTGCGAATGACCGCATCGCCCAGGTCGGTGGCCTTGCCGCGGCGGCGGCGCTGCATCACGCGCTGGCCGAACAGTTGGCTCTCGGCGATCAGCGCCACGCCGGCGCTGCTGACCTGCATGCCCTGATCCAGCGGTGCGATGGTGATTGCAACCGGGGTGTCGCTGGCGGTGAACTCGGGCCAGCTGTCGACGGCTGCGGGCTTGAGTTGAATGCGTGCAAGCAACTCGGTCAGTGCTTCGCGCCGACCTGCCGTTTCAGCGACAAACAGAGTGCGCCCCGGGTGTTGTTGCAAAAAGCGCTGCAGCGCCGACAGCGGGTTTTCCAGCTTGTTGTCGATAGCCAGTTCCGGGGCTGCCGGGCAGTCGAAGACATTGGCCTGGGGCTCGTCGGGGCGGTCCTGGTGGCAGATGATGCGAGGCTGGCGTTTGAGCTGGGCAAAGACGTCTTCAACCGGCAGAAACAGTTCGGCTGGTGGCAGCAGCGGGCGAGTCGGGTCCACGCCCTGTTCGCTGTGGCGGGTGCGCACGTCTTGCCAGAAGTGCTCGGCGCTTTGCTCGATCCCCGGCAGCGTGAACAGGCGGGTGTTGTCCGGCAGGTAATCGAACAGGCTGGCCAGCTCATCAAAGAACAGTGGCAGGTAGTATTCGATGCCGGGGGGCACCAGGCCTTCGCTCAAATCCTGATACAGCGGGCAGCGGCGGTGGTCGACCTCAAAGCGCTCGCGAAAGCGCGCGCGAAAACCGGTCAGGGCCGACTTGTCGAGCGGAAACTCCTTGGCTGGCAGCAGGTGAATGCGGTCAACCTTGTCGATCGAGCGCTGGCTCTCGGGGTCGAAGGTGCGCAGGGTTTCGATTTCCTCATCGAACAGGTCGATGCGGTACGGCAGGCTGCTGCCCATTGGGTACAGGTCGAGCAGGGCGCCGCGTACGGCGTAGTCGCCGTGCTCATACACGGTATCTACGCAACGGTAGCCGGCGGCGTCCAGGTTCAGGCGCATCTGGTCGATATCCAGTCGCTGGCCGACTTCCATCAGCAGCACCGAGCCGCCGAGGAAGGCGCGGGGCGGCAGGCGGTGCAGGACGGTGGTCATCGGTACGACGAGAATGCCCTGTTCGATGCGTGGCAACTGGAACAGGGTTTTCAGGCGCTGGGAAATGATGTCCTGATGCGGCGAGAAGCGATCGTAGGGCAGGGTTTCCCAGTCGGGGAAGCTGATGACCGGCAACTGCGGGGCAAAGAAGCGCAGTTCCTGCTCGAGGCTGTCGGCCGAGGCGCTGTCAGGGGTGATGACCAGGCTCAGGCCCGAGTGTTGCTCGGCCCCTTCGGCGATCGCCAGCGCCCTGGCCGCGCCCTGTAGGCCCGTCCAGTACAGGCGGTTGCCGGTGGTGGCCGTCAGAGGAGGAGATAGCAGCGGCTGTGATGCGGGCATGCGATGACTCTTGGGTTGGTTCGGGTTGCGCTGGCCAGCGGCCGGCTGACGAAGGCAGGCAGTTTACCGCGCTCATCACGTTTGTGCCCGTACCGGCTGGTTTTTTGCGAATCATTGCCTATAGCGGTCACTGAACGCATAATATGCGCCCTTTAGTTACCAAGACTTGGAAGGTATAGCCGTGACTCAAGCGCAATTTGAGCAGTGTCTGGAAAACTGGACGGACCGTGAAGCAACCGCTGAGGCAATGATTCCTCTGATCGGCCGCCTGTACCGTGAACATAACGTGGTGACGTCCATTTATGGGCGTGGCCTGGTCAACCGCTCGGTCATCAGCCTGCTGAAATCGCACCGTTTTGCGCGTCAGATCGACGATACCGAACTGTCCGTTCACGACACCTTCCCGGTTCTCACCGCGCTGCTGGATATGAACCTGGGTCCGGCTTCCATCGATCTGGCCCGTCTGGTCAACAAGTTCCGCGCCAGCGGCAGCGACGATCTGGATGCCTTCCTGCGTGATGAGCTGGCCAGCGTTATCGGCAAGGCTGGCGAGCGTCGCCACGGTCGTGACGTTGTGCTGTACGGCTTTGGTCGTATCGGTCGCCTGCTGGCTCGCATCATGATCGAGAAGTCCGGTGCCGGTGACGGCCTGCGTCTGCGTGCCATCGTTGTGCGCAAGGGTGCTGCCAACGACCTGGCCAAGCGCGCCAGCCTGCTGCGTCGCGATTCGGTTCATGGTTCCTTCCAGGGCACCATCACCATCGATGAAGAAAACAACACCATCACTGCCAATGGCAACCTGATCCAGGTTATCTACGCCAGTGACCCGACCAGCATCGACTACACCTCCTACGGTATTGAAGACGCGATCATTGTCGACAACACCGGTGTATGGCGTGACGAGGCCGGCCTGTCCCAGCACCTGGAGTGCAAGGGTGCCAGCCAGGTCGTGCTGACCGCCCCGGGCAAGGGTGATCTGAAAAACGTGGTTCACGGTATCAACCACGCGGTCATCACGCCGGAAGACAAGATCATCTCCGCTGCGTCCTGTACTACCAACGCCATCGTGCCGGTGCTCAAGGCGATCAACGACAAGTTTGGTATCGTTAACGGCCACGTTGAGACTGTTCACTCGTACACCAACGACCAGAACCTGATCGACAACTTCCACAAGGGCAACCGTCGTGGTCGCAGCGCCGCTCTGAACATGGTTATCACCGAGACCGGTGCTGCCAAAGCGGTTGCCAAGGCGCTGCCGGAGCTTGCTGGCAAGCTGAGCGGTAACGCCATTCGTGTTCCGACGCCGAACGTTTCCATGGCGATTCTGAACCTGAACCTGGAGAAGTCGACCGACCGCGACGAGGTCAACGACTACCTGCGTCACATGGCGCTGCACTCTGAGCTGCACAAGCAGATCGACTTCACCAACTCCCAGGAAGTGGTTTCCACTGACTTTGTTGGTTCCCGTCACGCGGGTGTGGTCGACGCTGAAGCGACCATCTGCAATGACAATCGCGTCATCCTGTACGTGTGGTACGACAACGAGTTTGGCTACAGCTGCCAGGTTGTCCGCATTCTGGAAGACATGGCTTGCGTCAATCCGCCGGCATTCCCGGGCTGATTCGCAGGCTGCAACAAAAAAGGCGCTTAGGCGCCTTTTTTGTTGCCTGCTTTGCGGGCTATTTGAGCAGCGCGCTGCGCAGGCTGTCGGATAGTCCGTCCTCGTCGAGCCAGATGCCAAGGTACAGGGTGGCAAGCTCCGGTGTGTCGCTGCGAAAGGCCAGAGTGTCGTTGTAGTGCAGCTCAAGGCTGCCGTCGGGTCGGCGATCCAGGCTGTAGGTGTCTCCGGCGCTGACGTCGCGGAACGCCTGGTGCAGGGCAGTAAGCTCATCTTGCCACTGCTGCAGCTGTTCGCTGCCATGCTGACGCTCAAGGGTTGTTAGTGCAGCCTTGGCCAGGTCGTCCCGGTCGATGTTGCGGTGGTAGCGCAGGGTCAGGCGCAGCGGTGTGTCGCTGTCCAGGGCCTGTTCAAGCGATGTGTCGGGGGCGCTGTAGAGCTCGGCGGTATAGACGTCGAGCAGCAAGTAGCGGAACAGATGCTGGTTACGCAGCTCAAGGGCGGCGTCGGCGGTGCTGGCGCAGCTCATGGTCAGCATCAGGGCAAGGGTCAGGGGGCGCAAGGGTAATGGCATGGCTTGACTCGGCTATGATGGTGATACCTGTTCAGTCTAGCCTGCTGTGTTGTCGCCGCCCTGGGCATACAGTGTTTCCGGGTGTTTCGAGATTGGCGGCAGGGGCAGGGCGCATCCATAGATTTCATCAATGCAAGCCATATAAAAAGGGAAAAACCCAAGTGGCTCAGTAGCATTGAAAAGTCATGCTCTTTATACTTAGAGGGATTTTTTATTGGGGTTTGTGGTCGCCTTGCCCTGTTCGTTTGCACCTGCTGTCAATCGGTTTTCGGCGCATGCATCTGTTCGCGTAAGCGGCCCGCCCTGAAAGATTCCACCAAGTGATTAGGCTAATCGTATGATAAAAATCAAACGGGGCTTGGATCTGCCGATCACCGGTTCTCCTGAGCAGCGTATCGAGGACGCACGTCCGGTACGCAGCGTCGCTGTTGTTGGCTTCGACTACCACGGTATGAAGCCGACCATGGAGGTGCGCGAAGGGGATCGGGTCAAGCTGGGGCAGATTCTGTTCAGCGACAAGAAAACACCCGGTGTCGTGTTTACCGCGCCTGCGGCTGGCACCATCAGTGCCATCAATCGCGGTGAGAAGCGTGTACTGCAGTCGGTTGTCATCGATATCGATGGTGATGATGCGGTCAGCTTTGATGCCCACAGCGCTGCTGCCCTTGAGCAACTGACTGATCAGCAGGTACGTGACCAGCTGATTGCGTCCGGTCTCTGGACCGCACTGCGCACCCGCCCGTTCAGCAAGACGCCCGCCGTTGATGCCAAGCCCAGTTCGATTTTTGTCACTGCCATGGATTCCAATCCGCTGGCGGCTGATCCGGCTGTGATCATCAAGCAGCATGCGGCTGAATTCGAGAACGGTCTGAAAGTCCTGGCCCGCATGGCCAAGGTCTGGCTGTGCAAGGCCGATGGCGTCAACCTGCCGGGCGAGAACGTCAGTGGCGTCAGCACTGAAAGCTTTGCCGGTCCGCACCCGGCTGGCCTGGCCGGCACGCATATCCACCACCTGGATCCGGTTGGCGAGACCAAGAGCGTCTGGCAGATCAACTATCAGGACGTGATTGCGTTCGGCGTGCTGTTCACCGAAGGTCGCATCTGGACTGATCGCTACGTTGCTCTGGCTGGCCCGCAGGTCGAAAAGCCCCGCCTGCTGAAAACCCGCCTGGGTGCCCAGCTGGACGAGCTGACCGCTGGTGAGCTGAAAAGCGGTGAGAATCGCCTGATCACCGGTTCCGTGTTCGGTGGCCGTCTGGCGCGTGGTCCGGTTGCATTCCTGGGTCGCTTCCACTCCCAGGTGTCGGTGCTCAAAGAAGGCACCGAACGTCAGATGCTGCACTACCTGCGTGCTGGCGTTAAGAAGCACTCGGTACTGAATATCTTCATTTCCAAGCTGAATCCTTCCCGTCTGTTCGACTTTGACACCAGCACCAACGGCAGTCCGCGTGCCATGGTTCCGGTGGGCAACTACGAGATGATCATGCCGCTGGACATCCTGCCGACTCAACTGCTGCGTTATCTGGTTGTCGGCGATACCGACATGGCGCAGAAGCTGGGTGCCCTGGAGCTGGATGAAGAAGACCTGGCGCTGTGCAGCTACGTCTGTGCTGGCAAGTACGAGTACGGCCCGATTCTGCGGGATAACCTGACTCGCATCGAGAAGGAGGGCTGACATGGGCCTGCGTTCATTCCTCGACAAGATCGAGCACAACTTCGAAAAGGGCGGCAAGCACGAAAAGTGGTATGCCCTGTACGAAGCCATTGATACCTTCTTCTACCGCCCGGGCAGCGTCACCAAGACCACTGCTCACGTGCGTGACGGTCTCGACCTCAAGCGCATGATGATTACCGTATGGCTGTGCACCTTCCCGGTGATTTTCTACGGGATGTACAACATCGGTTTTCAGGCCAACACCATCTACGCAGGTAACCCCGATCTGCTGGCCGCTCAGGACAACTGGCGTCTGGCGCTGATTGCCCTGTTTGCCGGTTTTGACCCGGCAAGCCTGTGGGACAACCTGATCCACGGTGCTGCCTACTTCCTCCCGGTTTACGCCGTGACCTTCCTGGTCGGTGGCTTCTGGGAAGTGGTCTTTGCCTCTATCCGCAAGCATGAAGTGAACGAAGGTTTCTTCGTGACCTCCATCCTGTTTGCCCTGATCGTACCGCCGAGCATCCCGCTGTGGCAGGTCGCGCTGGGTATCAGCTTCGGTGTGGTGATCGGCAAGGAAGTGTTTGGCGGTACCGGCAAGAACTTCCTCAACCCGGCGCTGACCGGTCGTGCGTTCCTGTTCTTCGCCTATCCGGCGCAGATGTCTGGTGACGCGGTCTGGACTGCCGTGGACGGTTTTGCCGGCGCGACCGCGCTGAGCATGGCTGCTTCCGGTGGCATCGAGCAGGTAGTCGGCAGCGGCCTGACCTGGCTGAACGCCTTCTACGGCAACATGCAGGGTTCCATGGGTGAAGTGTCCACACTGGCCATCTTTATCGGTGGTGCGGTGCTGCTGATGACCAAGATCGCCAACTGGCGCATCGTTGCTGGCGTGATGATCGGCATGATCGCCACCAGCCTGCTGTTCAACGGCATCGGCTCCGACACCAACCCGATGTTCGGTGTGCCGTGGTACTGGCACATGGTGATTGGCGGCTTTGCCTTCGGCATGATCTTCATGGCGACTGACCCGGTGTCGGCCTCCATGACCAATACCGGCAAGTGGATCTTCGGTGCGCTGATCGGTCTGATGGTCATCCTGATTCGTGTCGTCAACCCGGCATTCCCTGAGGGCATGATGCTGGCAATTCTGTTTGCCAACCTCTTTGCTCCGCTCATCGACCACTTCGTGGTTCAGGCCAACATCAAACGGAGGCTTGCACGCAATGTCCAGTAAGAAAGAATCCGTTGCCCGCACGCTCACGGTAGCGCTGCTCGTCTGTCTGGTCTGCTCGGTGGTGGTTTCGGCTGCCGCTGTTGCACTCAAGCCGGTACAGACCACCAACCGTCTGCAGGACAAGCAACGCAACATCCTGCAGATTGCCGGCCTGTATGACGAAAGCCGCAGCATTGAAGAGCAGTTTTCGCAAATTACGCCGCGTCTGGTTGACCTGCGTACAGGCGAGTTCAGCGATGCTCAGGACCCGCTGACCTTTGATCAGCAGAAGGCCTCGAAGGATCCGGACATGTCCCAGCAGCTCACCGGTGAGCAGGACATTGCCAGCATCCGTCGTCGTGCCGACTACTCCACTGTCTATGTCGTCGAGAACACTGATGGCAGCATCAAGACCCTGATCCTGCCGATTCACGGCTACGGTCTGTGGTCGACCCTCTATGGTTTCATGGCGCTGGAAAGCGACCTGCAAACTGTCGTTGGTCTGGGCTTCTATCAGCACGCTGAAACCCCCGGTCTGGGCGGTGAAGTCGACAACCCGAACTGGAAGGCTCAGTGGCAGGGCAAGGTCGTCTACGATGAGTCTGGTGACGTTGATATCAGTGTCATCAAAGGCAGCGTCGATCCGAACAGCCCGAAAGCCGAACACCAGGTTGACGGTCTGGCCGGTGCCACACTGACCAGCCGCGGTGTTGAGAGTCTGGTGCGTTTCTGGCTGGGTGAAGACGGCTTCGGTCCGTTCCTCGATCATCTTCGTGCAGGGGAGGCATAATCATGGCTAAAGCCACTGCAAGACAGGTTCTGTTCGAGCCTATTTTCAGCAATAACCCGATTGCCCTGCAGATCCTCGGTATCTGTTCGGCGCTGGCGGTTACCACCAGCCTGAGCGTGACCCTGGTCATGTGTATCGCGCTGACCTCGGTAACTGCGCTGTCCAACTTCTTTATTTCCATCGTACGTAACCAGATCCCCAGCTCGATCCGCATGATCGTGCAGATGGTGATCATTGCGTCGTTGGTAATCGTGGTTGACCAGGTGCTCAAGGCCTATGCCTACAGCATCAGCAAGCAGCTGTCGGTTTTCGTCGGTCTGATCATTACCAACTGTATCGTAATGGGGCGCGCTGAAGCCTTCGCCATGCAGAACCCGCCGCACATGAGCTTCCTGGACGGTGTGGGTAACGGCCTGGGTTACAGCTTCATCCTGATCTGCGTTGCGGTCGTGCGTGAGCTGCTGGGTGCCGGCAAGCTGTTCGGTATCGAGATTCTGCCGGTGGTCAACGCCGGTGGCTGGTACCAGCCCAACGGTCTGCTGCTGCTGCCGCCGTCTGCGTTCTTCATCATCGGTCTGATCATCTGGGGCCTGCGCTCCTGGAAGAAAGATCAGGTGGAAGAGGCTGAGTTCAAGATGGCGCCGCAGAGCCGCGCCATGAAGGAGGCAATGTAAGCCATGATTGAACATTACATTAGCCTGCTGGTGCGGGCGATCTTCGTCGAAAACATGGCGCTGGCCTTCTTCCTGGGGATGTGTACCTTCATCGCCATTTCCAAGAAGGTGCAGACAGCGCTGGGTCTGGGTATTGCGGTGGTCGTGGTACTGACCATCACCGTTCCGGCCAACAACCTGATCTACACCTACCTGCTTAAGGACGGCGCGCTGGCCTGGGCCGGCATGCCGAACGTTGATCTGAGCTTCCTGGGTCTGCTGAGCTACATCGGTGTGATCGCGGCTATCGTGCAGATCCTCGAGATGCTGCTCGACAAGTTCGTACCTGCGCTCTACAACGCCCTGGGCGTGTTCCTGCCGCTGATTACCGTGAACTGCGCCATCATGGGTGCGTCGCTGTTCATGGTTGAGCGTGATTACGCTTTCGGTGAGAGCGTGGTTTACGGTGCGGGTGCCGGTATCGGCTGGGCGCTGGCGATCGTTGCGTTGGCGGGTATCCGTGAAAAACTCAAGTACAGCGATGTGCCGGATGGTCTGCGCGGTCTGGGCATCACCTTCATTACCGTTGGTCTGATGTCGCTGGGCTTCATGTCCTTCTCCGGCGTGCAACTGTAAGAGGAGCTGTAACTGATGAACATGGAAATCTATCTGGGCGTCGGGATGTTTACCGCGATTGTATTGTCGCTGGTAGCCATCATTCTGATTGCCCGTTCCAAGCTGGTCAGCAGCGGCGATGTCACCATTGAAATCAATGGTGAACGCACGGTTACTGTTGCTGCCGGTTCCAAGCTGTTGAATACCCTGTCGGCCAACGGCATCTTCCTGTCCTCCGCCTGTGGCGGCGGCGGTACCTGTGCCCAGTGCAAGTGCATCGTTGAAAGCGGCGGTGGCGAAATGCTGCCGACCGAGGAGTCGCACTTCACCAAGCGTGAAGCGAAGGAAGGCTGGCGCCTGTCCTGCCAGACTCCGGTCAAGCAGGACATGAAGATCGAAGTGCCGGAAGAAGTCTTCGGTGTGAAGAAGTGGGAATGCACCGTCGAGTCCAACCCGAACGTTGCGACCTTCATCAAAGAGCTGACCCTGAAGCTGCCCGAAGGCGAGAACGTCGACTTCCGCGCTGGGGGTTATGTTCAGCTGGAGTGCCCGCCGCACACCGTTCACTACAAGGATTTCGACATTCAGCCGGAATTCCGTGGTGACTGGGACAAGTTCAACCTGTGGAAGTACGTGTCGAAGGTAGAAGAAGACACCATTCGTGCCTACTCCATGGCGAACTATCCGGAAGAAAAGGGCCTGGTGAAGTTCAACATTCGTGTTGCCTCGCCGCCGCCGGGTCGCGATGACCTGCCGCCGGGCAAGATGTCCTCCTGGGTCTTCTCGCTGAAGCCGGGTGATAAGGTGACCGTATACGGTCCGTTCGGTGAGTTCTTCGCCAAGGACACCGACGCCGAGATGGTCTTCATCGGTGGTGGTGCCGGTATGGCTCCCATGCGCTCGCACATCTTCGACCAGCTTAAGCGCCTGAACTCCAAGCGCAAGATGAGCTTCTGGTACGGTGCACGCTCGCTGCGTGAGGCCTTCTATGTTGAAGAGTACGATCAACTGGCGGCCGAGAACGACAACTTCCAGTGGCATCTGGCGCTGTCCGATCCACTGCCGGAAGACAACTGGGAAGGCCCCACAGGCTTTATCCACAATGTGTTGTTCGAGAACTACCTGAAGGACCATCCGGCTCCTGAAGATTGCGAGTTCTACATGTGTGGACCGCCGATGATGAACGCATCCGTGATCAAGATGCTGCAGGACCTTGGTGTTGAACCCGAGAATATCCTGCTCGACGACTTCGGCGGTTAGTACATGCGCCTGAGCGTTATCCGGCCCGTTATTGCTGTTGCTCTGGCAACAGCCCTAACGGGCTGTTTCAATTCTGTAGACCCGGTTTCCGAAATGTACGGCGCCACCATGGGCAGCACCTATTCGATCAAGTGGGTGCCGGTCGATGATGCGCCGGACACAGAGGCGCTGCAGGCCGATATAGACGGCATGCTGGCGCGCTTCGACGCCGAGGTGTCCACCTGGCGTTCCGACTCGACGCTGGCACAGTTCAATGCCGCGCCGGCAGGGACCTGTATGGACATGCCGGAATCCGTCCTGACCATGATGGAACAGTCCGATCGCCTGAGTGCCGAGAGCGATGGTGCGTTCGATGTGACCGTGGCGCCCCTGCTCAAGCTCTGGGGGTTTCATGGCGACCCGCAGCTGCAGACGGTGCCTGATCAGGAGCTGCTCGAGCAGGCTATGGCTCAAGTTGGCCAGCAGCATCTGCACATCGACGATGGTCAGCTGTGCAAAGATGTGCCGTTGACGGTTGATTTCAGCAGTATCGGCGCCGGCTACATGGTGGACCGGGTGGCTGAACGACTCGAGCACTACGGCATCAAAAGTTATATGGTGGAGATTACCGGCGAGCTGAAGGCGGTAGGTCGCAAACCTGGTGACCGGCCGTGGCGTATCGCCGTCGAAGAACCGCGGGATGACAATCGCGTGGCTCAGATTATTCTGGCGCTGGACGGTGAGTCGGTGTCGACCTCGGGCGATTATCGCAATTATTTCGAACTGGATGGGCAGCGTTATTCCCATACGTTCGATGCCCGGACCGGTCGCCCTGTGATGCACCGGCTGGCTGCGGTGACGGTGCTGGATGACTCGGCCACTCGCGCCGATGGCCTGTCTACGGTGCTGATGATCATGGGAGAGGAGGCTGGCTGGGACTATGCTGTCAGTCATCAGATTCCAGCGTTTTTTGTAGTGCGTGCGGGCGACGTGTTTGAGTCTCGCGCCACCCCACGCTTCAATGCCCTGATTGAGGGCGAGGAGTAACTCATGGTTTGGCTTCTGGCGTTTGCCCTGATGCTGCTGCTGTTCGCCGGCATGGCGGTCGGCGTAATGATGGGCCGCAAGCCGATTGCCGGCTCCTGTGGCGGCATCGGCGCCGTTGGCGTCGACAAGGCCTGTGGTATCTGTGGTGGTGACACCACCAAGTGCGAAGAGGCGAGCGCCAACGCTGGCGTCGTCCAGCGCCCGCGCACCGATCTCGCTCACGACGCGACCAAGGTCGACTAGGGCTCCATCGCCCTGCGTGGCACTCTGAATTGCCTGTTGAAACAAGGAATACCGAATGGCCGTATACAACTACGACGTAGTGGTGCTGGGCTCTGGCCCGGCGGGTGAAGGGGCGGCGATGAATGCCGCCAAGCACGGTCGCAAGGTGGCCGTCGTGGAGGAGCGCAAGGAAGTTGGCGGCAACTGCACTCACCTGGGGACCATTCCGTCCAAGGCGTTGCGTTACTCGGTCAAGCAGATTATCCAGTTCAACACCAACCCGATGTTCCGTCAGATTGGCGATCCGCGCTGGTTCTCTTTCCCGGACGTTCTGCGCAGCGCCGAGAAAGTGATGGGCAAGCAGGTTGCCTCGCGTACCAGTTATTACGCGCGCAACCGGGTAGACGTGTTCTTCGGCAAGGGTAGCTTTGCCGATGAGCACACGCTTGAGGTGGTCGACGGCTCAGGTGCTGTCGACAAGCTGATGGCCAAAGAAGTGATTATCGCGACCGGTTCGCGTCCGTATCGCCCCGCAGACGTCAATTTTAGCCACCCGCGTATCTACGACAGCGACACCATTCTCAAGCTCAACCACACGCCACGCACGCTGATTATCTACGGCGCTGGTGTCATCGGCTGTGAATATGCGTCGATTTTCTGTGGTCTTGGCGTGAAGGTTGATCTGATCGATACCCGTGACCGGCTGCTCAGCTTCCTGGACGACGAGATCTCCGACGCGATGAGCTACCACCTGCGTAACAGCAGCGTGCTGATCCGGCATAACGAGGAATACGAGAAGATTGAGGGTGTCGATGGTCGCGGTGTGGTGCTGCAGCTTAAGTCAGGCAAGCGTCTGAAGGCTGACGCGCTGCTCTGGTGTAATGGGCGGACCGGCAACACCGATGGCCTGGGGCTGGAGAACGTTGGCCTGCATCCCAATGGTCGCGGTCAGCTTGAGGTGGATGAGAACTACCGTACCAGTGTGCCGAACATCTACGCCGTGGGCGACGTGATTGGCTGGCCGAGCCTGGCCAGTGCTGCGTTTGACCAAGGGCGTTCGGCGGCCGGCAATATTGTCAGCAACGATGCCTGGCGCTTTGTTGATGACGTGCCGACCGGCATCTACACGATTCCGGAGATCAGCTCGCTGGGCAAGACCGAGCGCGAACTCACAGAGGCCCGCGTGCCCTACGAGATCGGTCAGGCGTTCTTCAAGAGCATTGCCCGGGCGCAGATCAGTGGTGAGCCGGTTGGCCTGCTGAAGATTCTGTTCCACCGCGAAACCCTGGAAGTGCTTGGTATTCACTGCTTTGGTGACCAGGCGGCGGAGATTGTGCACATTGGTCAGGCCATCATGAACCAGAAAGATGGCGCCAACACCATGAACTACTTCGTCAACACTACCTTCAATTACCCGACCATGGCCGAAGCCTATCGTGTCGCGGCACTGGACGGTCTGAACCGTCTGTTTTGACCCGCAGGGGCGTGAGGGTCTGTTGACGTTTCGTTCACCCTCCTGTTGCAGCCTGTAAAGCCGCCAATCAAGGAGCGAGAAGCGTAGGCTGTTCAGCACATCCCTGCGCTTCACCCCTTCGGGGCTGGTGCGCAAAAACGCTGCCGACGTTTTTGTGGTCATTCCACGTGAGCGACGAGCGACGCCGAGTGGCGGCTTTACCGGCGCAACCTCGGCGGCCCCACCCGCAGGGCCGGGGCCATTTTTCGGCCATGCTGCGTTGTCGGTTGCTTATGTGGAATGACCACACTGCGCTCCCTCCGCCTTGCCTGGCCGAAAAATGGCCTCCGGCAGGCGGGTGAACGAAACGTCAACAGACCCTAGCCGCGCCCCTGACTCACTTCCATCGCTCTTGCCGGGTAGTCCGTGATCAGGCTGTCGACGCCCATGTCGATCAGTTGCTGCATGCGGGCGGTGTCGTTCACCGTCCACACAGAAACGTGCAGGCCCTGCGCCTGAGCCTGGCGCAGACGCTCGGCGTTGCACAGCTTCCAGTTGAGGATCAGGTACTGGCAGCCGTAACGGCGCGCACTTTTCAGCGGGTTGAGCAGCCCGTATTCCTCAACCAGGCCGGTAGGCAATGCAAAACCGCTGCGCTTGGCGTAGCGCAGCAGTGTGCGGCTGGCCGAGGTAACCACCACCTTGTCGTGCAGTTGATAGCGCTCTACCAGCGCCATGATTGCATTGAGCACGATGCGTGATTGGCGCTCGGACCCGCTTTTGACTTCAAGTTGATAGTGCTCAATCTGCGGGCAGGCCTGCAGTAGTTGCTCCAGCGTCGGAATGGGGCAGGGTGTGGGCCAGCCGGGCAGGCCGAGTCTGGCGTCCATGCGCGTCAACTCGGCGGCGGTGTGCTGAGCTACCTTGCCGCGTAGCCCGGTGGTGCGCTTGAGCGTCGGGTCGTGGATGACCATTAACTGCTGATCTGCCGACAGGTGCAGGTCCAGCTCGACTCGGGTGACGCCGGCGTCCAGCGCCTTCTGGAAACTGGGCAAGGTGTTTTCCGGTGCTTCTGCCAGTGCACCGCGGTGGCCGTAGATCAGTGTCATGTCAGATCAGGGCGCCTTGTGTTGCCGGACGCTGTTGATCACCTTGTCGTACTCGAAGTAGACGCTGAAGCCGGGATAATCCCAACGTGTGATTGGCGGCTGACCTACCGCGGCATGGCGCCGGCTGGGCTCGCCCCAGCGTGAGCTGACGCTGTCGAAGCTGGCGCCGCGTTGGGGCAGGGCGCTCTGATTGCTGCCAGCCTGTTCTCCAACGGGGATGCGCAGGGTATCAGCCTGGGCGGTTGTGGCCAGCAGTACACTGGCGCCAAACAGCAGGGCAGAGAGGCTTTTCATGGTGAGTTCCTTTCAGGTCGATTTAGCGGCGCGTATATCTTGCGCCTGTTTTTGCAGGATATGCCGAGCCAGTAGTTGGCGTTGGGCATCGTTGATGACATCAAAGTTCACTGCAATGCGCCAGGTGCCGGGCGTCTGAGTCGACTCGCAGCGGGTGACGCGCGCCGGCATGACCAGTCCAAGTGGCGCTGGTAGCAGTACCATGCGCACAGCCAGCCAGCTGTCTTCGGGGAAGGGGGCGGGGTGGTCAAAATCGACGCCGCCCTCGCTCAGGGTAACCTGCCGGGGCGCGCCAAGGTCTGCTGTCAGCTCCCGGGCTACGGAGCGACCGAGCAGGTCGATGCGTTTATTGATGATTTTCAGGTACTGCGCCAATGCGCGGTCGCGCTCGCTGATCTGGCGCAGAAGATGCTGCGACTCGTAGTCGAGCATGTGCATGTCGGTCAGCAGATTGAACAGCGTGCTCTGTTGAGCATCGAGTTCTACCTCTGGGCCGTCGATGGGGCTGCACTCAAGATACACCTGATCCTGAATACGAAAGAACTCACGGTGGTCTTCATGGTCTGTGTGCATGGCGATTCTCGTTGGGCGCTGATGACAGGCGCTGACCAGCCTCCGTCGTTCAGTGTAACATGTCGCGCACAATTCACCGGCTGGGGCCGGATACAAGGTAGCCTGCTTTTCATGTTCAGACCCTTACCCTTTTTTATCGGCCTGCGATATACCCGCGCCAAGCGGCGTAATCACTTCATCTCCTTTATCTCACTGATCTCCATGTTGGGCCTGACGCTCGGCGTCATGGTCATGATCCTGGTGCTGTCGGTGATGAACGGTTTTGATCGCGAGCTGCGAACCCGCATCCTGGGCATGGTCCCGCATGCGACCATCAACGGTTATCAGCCCATCGATGATTGGCGCTCGCTGGCAGAGCAGCTGGAGAGCAATCCCAAGGTTGTTGGCACGGCGCCCTTCATTCAATTGCAGGGCATGCTGACGCATAACGGCAGCGTGGCCCCGGTGCTGGTCAACGGGATTGACCCGCAGGCCGAAAAGCGTGTCTCCATCCTGCAGAACCACATGCAGTCCGGCTCGCTGGATAATCTGGCTGAAGGCGAGTTTGGTATCGTCATTGGCGAGTTGATCGCCAAGCGCTTTGATGTCGCGCCCGGCGACAAGCTTACCTTCGTACTGCCCGAAGCGTCGGTGACGCCGGCCGGGGTCTTTCCGCGCCTGAAGCGCTTCACGGTGGCCGGTGTGTTCAAGGTCGGTGCCGAGCTGGATGGCTCATTGGCGATGATTCACGTTGCCGATGCGGCGCGCCTGAGTCGCTGGCAGCCGGGACAGGTGCAGGGCGTGAGGTTGCAATTGCAGAACCTGTTCGAGGCGCCGCAGGTGGCCTGGGACCTGGTTCGCGAGCTGCCGGGCGACTATTACGCCCAAGACTGGACGCGCACCCACGGCAACCTGTTTGCGGCAATCAAGATGGAAAAGACCATGATTGGTCTGCTGCTGATGCTGATCGTTGCGGTGGCGGCGTTCAACATCATCTCGACGCTGGTCATGGTGGTAACGGACAAAAAGGCCGATATCGCGATTTTGCGCACCCTGGGCGCCACGCCCGGCTCCATCATGGGCATCTTCATGGTACAGGGCTCACTGATCGGCATCGTTGGTACTGTCAGTGGCTGCATCCTCGGCGTGCTGGCAGCGCTGAATGTGTCCGATATGGTCGCCTGGCTGGAGCGGGTGCTGGGTATCCAGTTCCTCAGCTCGGATGTCTATTTCATCAGCTATCTGCCCTCAGAGCTGATCTGGAGCGATGTTGTGGTGATCTGTACCACCGCCCTGAGTTTGAGTTTCCTTGCTACCTTGTACCCCGCCTGGCGGGCATCACGTACCGAGCCGGCGGAGGCCCTGCGTTATGACTGATGTCGTTCTCGAATGCCGTGATCTGAGTAAGGAGTACTCGGTCGGCCCGCAAACCCTGCGGGTGCTGGATGAGGTCCAGTTGCGCTTGCTGCGCGGTGAGCGCGTCGCCATTGTCGGCAGTTCCGGTTCAGGCAAGACCACTCTGCTGAACATGCTCGGCGGGCTTGATACGCCGACCTCGGGCGAAGTACGACTGGCCGGGCAGCAGTTGTCGACGCTGAAGGAGGCTGAGCGCGGTCGCTTGCGCAATCAGGAGCTGGGGTTCGTTTATCAGTTCCATCACCTGTTGCCGGAGTTCACTGCCCTGGAGAACGTGTGCATGCCGCTGCTGATTGGCAAAACACCGATCAGCGAGGCCCGTGAGCGTGCAACTGCGATGTTGGAGCGGGTAGGGCTGGGCGAGCGCATTGGCCATAAGCCCGCCGAACTGTCCGGTGGCGAGCGTCAGCGGGTGGCCATTGCCCGAGCCTTGATCAGTCAGCCTGCCTGTGTGCTGTTGGATGAGCCGACCGGCAACCTTGATCAGCAGACCGCCGAGAGCATTCAGCAACTGATGCTGGAGCTCAGCCAAACCCTGCAGACTGCCTTTCTGGTGGTCACCCACGATCTGGCGCTGGCAGCGCGTATGGATCGCACCTTCACCCTCAAGCACGGGCAGCTGCGCGAGCAGGTCTGAGCGCTGATTACTCGGGCGACTGGCGACGGCGTCGCAATTTGCGGCGCTGCCAGTTGCGCGACACCCAGATGCGCCAATACAACAGCGTCAGGACGTAGCCCAGTCCGGCGATGACCGTGCCAACGATCAACGAGCCCAGCAGCAGTGGCTGCCAGATGTGTTGCAGCTCGGACATCAGCCAAGTGAAGGATAGCTCCATCGGCATGCTGCGCTCTGGTGCGCCCAGCAGCAACGTACCGACCTTGTACTGGGCAAAGAAGATCGGCGGCATGGTGACCGGGTTGGTCAGCCAGACCAGGCTGACAGAAATCGGCAGGTTGGAGCGCGCAACGATGGCCACCGCCGCTGCCACGGCCATCTGCATCGGAATCGGCAGGAAGGCGACGAACAGGCCAACGGCCATGGCGCGGGAGACGCTATGGCGGTTGAGATGCCAGAGGTTCGGATCGTGCAGCAGGTTGCCCATGAACTGCAGGGACTTGCTGCCTTTGATCCGATCCGGGTGGGGCATCATGCGTTTGAGAAAACGGCGTGGCATCGCAGGATTCGGCTAGGTGGGCGTTGGCCAATTATGCCCGGATTGATACCTCTGCACTACTGCCTGACGGCGAGGGTCTGGTGCCGTTTTTTTTCCGGGTCTTTCCGGAGGTGCCTGTAGCGCTGCCAACCAGGCAGCGAGATGCGTCGGCAGCTGCCCACAGGAAAACAGGATGTTTCCGTGACTCACCCCTACTTGCTGCTGACCACGCTGCTGGTCGGCCTGCTGATCCCGCTCTGTTTTACCCGCTTGCCCGCGCTGCTCTGGTGGGGCTGGCTGGTTCTTGCGCTGATTGCCTTTTTCTTGCGTCGCCGGCCTGCAGGTCGGCTGCTCCTGGTCTTTGCGCTGGGCGCGTGCTGGGCGCTGGCCTGGCATCAATGGCAGCTTGGTCAGCGTCTTCCATCGCATTTGGATAACCAGACGCTGGAGCTGGTCGGGACCGTTGCTGCCTTGCCTGAACAGACCGAGACCGGATGGCGCTTCATGTTGCGTGATGGGCGTAGTCTGGATGGCCAGCGCCTGCCGTTGATGCGCTTGCACTGGTGGGGTGGAGAGGCCGTCCGTGCGGGCGAGCAATGGCAACTGACGGTACGTTTGCGTGCCCCGAGAGGCATGCGCAACCCGGGTACATTTGATTACGAGGCTTGGCTGTACGCCCAGGGCATCGGTGCTGTGGGGAGTGTGCGGGGCGGGCAGCGCATCGCAGCTGCGCCGCCCTTGGGGCAATGGCGTGATCGATTGCACCAGCATCTGGGCGCCACTTTGGTGTCTGAGGACAACAAGCGCCTGCTGGCCTTGCTGATAGGGGATCGCCAGGCCCTCTCCGATGCCGACTGGGAGGTGCTGCAGCGCACGGGCACGAGCCACTTGCTGGTCATCTCCGGCCTGCACGTTGGCATGCTGGCGCTGGCCTTTTTTGTATTGGTGCAGCTGCTGCTGCGCTGCTCGCCCTGGCTTTGGCCCTGGCCCCAACTATGGCTGGCTGCGCCGCTGGCGCTGGGTGCTGCAGCCGGTTACGCGCTGCTGGCCGGGATGGCAGTGCCGGTGCAGCGAGCTCTGCTGATGTGCGCAGCGGCTCTGTTGCTGCAGCTGTGGCGTCGTTCCGTTGCGCCGCTTACGGTCTGGCTGCTGGCGATGTGTCTGGTGGTGCTGGCCAATCCGGCCGCGCCCCTGCGTGCCGGCTTCTGGCTGTCGTTTATGGCGGTTGGGCTGTTGATCCTGGCAATGGGCGGGCGGCTGCATAACCGCAGTTTGTGGTGGCGCTGGGGGCGGGCCCAGTGGGTTGCCTTTATCGGGCTCTGGCCCTGGCTGGTGCTCTGGGGCATGCCGGCCAGTGGTGCGTCCATGCTGATCAATCTGCTGGCGATTCCCTGGATAAGCCTGCTGGTGGTGCCGCTGGCACTGCTGGGCAGCGTTATGGAGCTGACGGTCGGCTGGGGGCAGCCGTTGCTGCTGGCGGCCTGGTTACTCAATCTGTTGATGACGGCGCTTGCCTGGGCGGGCAGCTGGAGCCCGCTGATTTATCTGCCTTTTCCGGGCTGGGGGAGCTGGTGTCTGGCGCTGGCTGGGTGCGTGCTTTTGCTATTGCCCGGCAGCGTTGTCCTGCGGCCGCTGGCGTTGCTGTGTCTGCTGCCACTGCTGATGGCCGAGCAAACGCGGCCGGCGCCCGGGGAGCTGCGTGTCGTGACGCTGGATGTGGGGCAGGGCTTGTCGGTGTTGCTGCAGACGTCTGAGCACACGCTGCTGTATGACGCCGGCGCACGGCTGGCCAGCGGCTTTGATCTCGGCGAGGCGGTCGTGGTGCCCAGCCTGCTGGCTTTGGGGGTTGAGCAACTGGACATGCTACTGATCAGTCATGGCGATAACGATCACGCCGGTGGTGCGCCCAGTGTGGTACGCATGCTGCCGACCAGGCGTCTGGTTGCGGGTGAACCCGAGCGCCTGCCGGGGCTGGGCGCGCAGGAGTGTCGCCATGGGGAAAGCTGGTCTTGGGATGGGGTCGAGTTCACGCTGCTGCGTGCGGCGCTGCCTGATGCGCCTGCCAATGGCCAGTCCTGCGTGTTGCAGGTGCGCGCCGGCAGCCAGGTCTTGTTGTTGCCGGGCGATATTCGTCAGGCCGAGGAGTATGCCCTGCTGCCGCAGCTGGCGCCGGCAAACCTGTTGCTGGCGCCGCATCATGGCAGTCGCAGTTCGTCGAGCTTTGCGTTCATCCGGCGGGTGGCGCCGGACTGGGTGGTATTCAGCGCTGCGTATCACAGCCCGTACGGGCATCCGCATCCGCTGGTTGTGCAGCGCTACGAAGAATTGGGCAGTGATGCGATTTATACTGGCCACTCGGGGGCGGTCGGTTTTATCCTTGGCCGCTCGGGGCCGATTAGCCCCGAATGGCGCTGGCGGGAGGCCGCACGTCGTTTCTGGCATCAATGATAAAGACGGGTTATTCGCCGGCCGACAGGGCGGCAGCCTGTGCTAGAGTAGGCAACCATTTTGGGGAGGGATCGCTTGTGTGGGAATTGATCAGTTCTGGCGGTTGGTTGATGGCGCCCATCATCCTGTCGTCAGTCATTGCTGTGGCTATCGTCTTTGAGCGTTTGTGGGTCTTGCGCGCGGCGCGGGTCGCACCGGCAGGTTTGCTCGGTCAGGTCTGGCAATGGGTCAAGGATGGTCAACTGGACGCAGCCAAACTCAAGTCGCTGCGTGCCGATTCGCCACTGGGCGAGATTCTCGCCGCAGGCCTGGCCAATTCGCGCCACGGCCGCGACATCATGAAAGAGTGCATCCAGGAAGCCGCCGGTAAGGTTGTGCATGAGCTGGAGCGCTACCTCAACACGCTGGGTACCATTGCTGCGATCACGCCCTTGCTGGGTCTGCTGGGGACCGTTATCGGCATGATCGACGTGTTCAGCGCCATCATGGTGCAGGGCACCGGCAACACCGGCGTGCTGGCCGGCGGTATTTCCAAGGCATTGATCACCACGGCTGCGGGTCTGACCGTGGCCATTCCGGCGGTCTTCTTCCATCGCTTCTTTGTGCGCCGTGTTGATGAACTGGTGGTCACCATGGAGCAGGAGGCGACCAAGCTGGTAGAGGTCGTGCTGGGCAACCGTGAGGTGGATTTCAACGGCAATGGCAACGGCCGCAAGCTGGCTGCCGCCGGTGGCAAGGGAGCCTGAGCGTGAACTTTCGCCGGCAGAAGATCGAAGAGGTCAGCGTCAACCTGACACCGTTGATTGATGTGGTGTTTCTGCTGCTGATCTTCTTTATGGTGTCGACCACCTTTACCCGAGAAACTCAACTCAAGCTGGAGCTGCCGCAGGCTGCTTCCGGTCAGCGGGTTGAAGATCGCAGTGTCCAGCAACTGGAGCTGACCATCGCCGCCAACGGCGAGATGGCGCTGAACGATCGCACCCTGATGCGCTCGGACCTGGAAACCCTGACTGCTGCGCTGCGCAGAGAATCCGGCGGGGATACCCTGTTGCCGGTGATCATTACCGCTGACGCACAAACGCCGCACCAGTACGTCATCATCGCGATGGACGCCGCCGGCCAGCTCGGCTTCAGTAAGCTGCGCCTGACCACCAGTGAAATCGAGGCGGACGCCACGCAGTGAGCGGTTCGTCCCTGGAGCAGCGGCTGCTGCGCGCCTGGTACAGCCGGGCTGGCTGGCTGAAGCTGCTGCGTCCGCTGTCTGCGCTGTATCGCCGCGTTGTGGTGCGGCGTCGCCAGCAGTATCTGGATGGGCAACGTGCCCAATGGCAGCCGCCGGTGCCGCTGATTGTGGTGGGCAACATCACCGTCGGCGGGACAGGCAAGACGCCGATGGTGGTCTGGCTGGTCGAGTTTTTGCGGCGTCAGGGTTACCGGCCCGGCGTGGTCAGCCGCGGTTACGGAGCCGCGCCGCCTTCATTCCCCTGGTTTGTCTCCCCAACTGATGCGCCGGCTATTGCCGGTGACGAGCCGCTGCTGATTGTGCAGCGGTGCCAGGTGCCGCTGGTCATTGACCCGGACCGGCCGGCGGCCGCCCGTCGGCTGCTGGAAGAAGGGGTAGACCTGATCATCAGTGACGATGGTCTGCAGCATTACGCCCTGGGTCGCAGCGTTGAGCTGGTTTTGCTCGATCAGCAGCGTGACCTGGGTAACCGGCGCTGTCTGCCCGAAGGGCCGCTGCGTGAGCCGGCTGAGCGCCTGCAATCGGTTGATCTGGTAGTGCGTAACGGCGCTACCGCTGACGGCCCCAAGGGCTATGCGATGCAACTGGCGCCTGGCGTGCTGGTCAACCTTGTTAGCGGTGAGCGGGTTGCCGCTAACCGCTGGTCAGGCTCTCGTCAGGTGGCGGCGATGGCGGGCATTGGCAATCCCGAGCGTTTTTTTGCCACCCTGCAGACGCTGGCTTTTGAATGCGAAACCTACATCTTTGCTGATCATGCCCGCTATGATGAGCAGATGCTGGCGCCTTTGCCAGCCAACAAGCCGCTGCTGATGACCGAGAAAGATGCGGTCAAATGTGCCGCGATTGCGCGCGACAATTGGTGGTATCTGAGTGTCGACGCGAAGCTTAGCGATGACTTTGCAACAGCGCTGCTGGCGCTGTTGCCTGCGCCCGAAAGGGCTTGCGAATCAATCCAGGAGTGATCGATGGATCCCAAACTGATGGACGTGCTGGCTTGCCCTCTTTGCAAGGGGCCGCTGGTGTTGAGCAATGACAAACAGGAACTCTGGTGCCGCGCAGACGGGCTGGCCTTTCCGGTGCGCGACGGCATTCCGGTGATGCTGGAGTCCGAGGCGCGCGCACTGGATGCTGACGAAAAGCTGGGTGGCTAAGCCATGTTCCATGTGATTATTCCGGCTCGCTACGCGTCCACGCGCCTGCCAGGCAAGCCGCTGCAGCAGATTGCCGGCAAGCCGATGGTTCAGCACGTCTGGGAGCAGGCATGCAAGAGCGGTGCGGCCAGCGTTACAGTGGCTACCGACGACCCGCGCATCGTAGAGGCCTGTCAGGCTTTTGGTGCGGCAGTGGTGCTGACGCGTGAGGATCACCCCTCCGGTACGGATCGCCTGCAGGAAGTGGTCAGTCAGCTCGGCCTGGCCGATGACGCCTGCGTGGTCAATGTGCAGGGTGATGAGCCGCTGATTCCGCCTGCGGTCATCGACCAGGTGGCGGCCAATTTACTGGCTGCCAGTGATGCCGGCATCGCGACACTCGCTGAGCCGATTGCCGACAGCGAAACGCTGTTCAACCCGAATGCCGTCAAGGTGGTGACCGATCATCAGGGTTATGCCCTGTACTTCAGTCGTGCGCCGATGCCCTGGTGTCGCGATCAGTTCGCCAATGGGCCGGCGCCGCTGCCGGAGCAGGTTCCTTTTCGGCGTCACGTCGGCATTTATGCGTACAAAGTCAGCTTTCTGCATGCCTACGTCGGCTGGCCGGCGAGCCCGCTGGAAACGGCCGAGAGTCTTGAGCAGCTACGCGCACTCTGGTTTGGTACCCGTATTCATGTTGCCGATGCGTGCGAGAGCCTGCCGGCAGGGGTCGATACCGCTGAGGATCTGGCCCGTGTGCGGGCGCTGCTGGAGTCGGCATGAAGCAGGTGCTGTTTGTCTGTCTGGGTAATATTTGCCGTTCGCCCAGTGCGCAGGGTGTGTTCGAGGCGCGTTTGGCCGAGCGTGGCCTGCAGCGCGCCTATCAGGTCGACTCGGCCGGTACAGGCGGCTACCACGCCGGTGAGCCGCCGGATCGACGGGCGCAGGCTGCGGCCCGCCGGCGCGGCTACGATATCAGTGGCCAGCGTGCTCGTGCGGTCCGTGATGGTGACTTCCATGAGTACGATCTGATCCTGGCCATGGATCGCAGCAACCTGGCAAACCTGCTGCAACGCGCGCCGGCCAATTGCCGAGCGCAGGTGCGTTTGTTTATGGCAGGAGTAGAGGGCTGGCCGCAGGAAGTGCCCGACCCGTATTTTGGTGGTGAGCAAGGCTTTGAGCAGGTGCTGGATATGCTTGAGGCTGCCTCCGATGCCCTGCTCGCGGAGCACGGGCACTGATGCTGCTGCGAAACGGGGTCGATCTGAAGCCCTTCAACACGATGGCGCTGGCTGCCCCGGCAGCGCATTTTGTGCAAGCCGAGACTGATGTGCAGCTGCGTGAGGCGCTATTGCTGGCCGAGCGTGAGGGCTGGCCGGTGACGCTGCTCGGTGGTGGCAGCAATATGATCCTGGCCGGGCCTGTGTCCGGCCTGGTTGTGCGCGTCGCCAGTCGCGGGCGGCGAGTGCTGTCGCGCGGCAGCGAGCAGGTGCTGATCGAGGCCGAAGCAGGGGAGAGTTGGCACCAGCTGGTTTGCTGGGCGCTGGACCTGGGGTTGAGCGGGATTGAAAACCTGGCTCTGATCCCCGGCACTGTCGGCGCGGCGCCGGTGCAGAACATTGGTGCTTACGGCGTCGAGCTCTGTGACTGTCTTGATAGTGTGCAGGCGCTGGATCGGCAGACCGGCGAGCTGTGCTGGTTTGAGCGCGGGCAATGCGACTTTGCCTATCGTGATAGCCGCTTCAAACGCGAGGCTGGTCGCTACGTCATCCTGCGGGTACGCCTGCGGTTATGGCGGCAGGCGCGCCCGGCCGTGGATTACGCGCCGCTGGCCGAGGCCTGGCGGGCGACGGGCCTGCAGGCCGCCGACGCGCGGGTGGTAGCTGCGCTGGTTATGCGCATTCGGCAAAGCAAGCTGCCCGATCCGCTGATATTGCCCAATGCGGGTAGCTTTTTCAAAAACCCGGTGGTGCCGGTAGATCAGGCGCAGCGGCTCGCGGAGCGTTTTCCATCCATGCCGCGATACGCTCAGGCGGGCGGTGGGGTGAAGTTGGCAGCGGCCTGGCTAATTGATCAGGCTGGCTGGAAGGGCTTTCGCGATGGTGCAGCCGGCGTGCATAGCGAGCAAGCACTGGTGCTGGTCAACCATGGTGGCGCAACCGGTGCGCAGATTCTGGCGCTTGCAGCGCGCATTCGTGCCGATGTGCTGACACGTTATGGTGTTGAGCTGGAGCAGGAGCCGCCAGTGGTTGGGGCTGCCGCTCTGCCATAGGGTGTGGGTGGACTGAAGGTAAAAGCCCGGCGCATGCGCCGGGCTTTTTTGTGGGGCGTGGGCAAAAAAAAGGGGATGCCAATCGGCATCCCCTTTTTAGTTGCTACCCGTCAGGGCTTTTCGCTGTCGACTGCGGGCGTTTCCTTGCGGGTCTGCTCGCCGTCTTCGCTTTCTGCCTTGGCGTCGCTGGCCTCTGCCTCGGTGTCGGACTCGGTGCTAGCCTCGACCTTGGCTTCAGCTGCGGCTGGTTCGGCAGTGGCTTGCTCTGCGCTTGCCGCCGGCTCCGTCAGCAGGTCTGCCTGCTGCGGTTGGGTGGCAGGTGCAACCTCTTTCTGAGCTTCAGCCTCTGCTGCCTTAGCGGGCTCAGCTTCGGCTGCAGTGGCTTGCGCTACGACCGACTCGGCTGCAGCAGGCTCGGCGGCCGGAGCTGCCTCGCTTTGTGCTGCCTGGGCGGCTTCTTCGGCCTGGCGCTTGGCCTCAAGCTGACGCTTGCGGATCTCGCGCGGGTCGTTATAGGCGCGGCCGCTTTCAGTCAGTGCCGGAATGGCGGAGTCTTGCGCTTCAACCAACGCAGGCTGCTCTGCCTCAGGCGCTGCAGCGGGCTGCTCCGGAGCTGGCTCGGCTGCGGCTACAACTGCTTCTGCGACGGGCTCGGCAGCAGGCGCTGCTTCTGCGGGCGCTTGCTCTGCCGGAGCTGGCTCGGCTTGCGCGCTATCGGTCGCTGCTTCGGCGCTTTGCTCTGCTACAGCTGCAGTAGCAGGTGTCTCTGCAGGCTGCTCGGACTGCTCTGCATTGTCCTCGGCGCGGTTGCCATTGCGCTCGCGGCGCGGACGGCGGTTGCGCTCGCCACGCTCACGGCGGGACGGGCGGGCTTCTGCCTGCTCGGTTTGCTCGCCAGACGCTTCGCCTTGAGCATCGTCAGTCGCTGCCTCGGTAGCGGCCTGCGGCTGCTCTTCGCTGTCGGACTTGTCAACTGGCTGGGCTTGGGTGAAGGCCTCGACGGCGGTCTCGATGGAGGCTTCCAGCTTGCTGGCAGCTTCGGTCAGGCCCGCTTCAACCGGTGTTTGCACGTCGGTGACGGTCTCAGCATCGGCGTCGACTGCAGTGGTTACTGCGGCATCGCTGCTGGGGGCGTCGGCAGTGGTGGCGACGGCTGCGGCGACGGTGGTGCCGGCTTCGCTGTTGTCACCTTCTTGCTGAGCGCCTTCGGCCTGCGGACGACGACGGTTGTTGCGACGACGCTGGCTGCTGCGTGAACGGCGCTTGGGACGCTCGCCTTCGTTACCCTCGGCAGCGTTGTCCTGGGCTTCGTCAGCAGTGGCCTGCAGGTTGTTCAGCTCATCGTTTTGCTCGGCTTCTTCGGCGCGCGGTTGCGGGGCGCGGCGCTCGCGTTGCTCACGTGGCTGACGGTTCTGGCTATCGTCCTCGCGGTTGGCGCGCTGTTCGGCGTCAGCTGGGCGACGACGGCGGCGGGGGTTGCCGGCTTCGTTCTTGCGGGCTTCGCTGGCGTCGTTCTCGCTGCGCTGTTCAGGGCGCGCACTTTGCGCTTTGCGTTCGCCGTCCTGACGGTTGCCACGATCGTTACGCTCACCGCGCTCACCGCGCTCACCGCGCTCACCGCGCTGGCGACGGTTGCGGTTGTTGCGGCGCTCGTCGGCGTTACGCGGATTGCGCTCACGCTTGCGCTCGTTGCTGTCGCTTTGTTCCGGCTTCTCGGCTTGCTCTGCAGCCGGCTGTTCGCTGGCGAACAGGCCTACCAGGCTCTTGATCAGACCCTTGAACAGGTTCGGTTGAGCGGCTTGCACAGCTTCGACCGGTGCTGGCGGAGTCGGTGCCGGGCGGGCAGGGGAGAGTGCCTTGACGGCTGCTTCCTGACGCACGATGGCGCGGGTCTGGCTGACCGGAGCGGGTTCTTCCACTTCGACAGCAGCGGTGGCGGTGTAGCTGGACTCGCCGTTGAGGACCGATTCGTGATCGTCACGCAGGCGCTGCACGTCAAAGTGCGGGGTGTCCATATGCGGGTTGGGCAGGACCAGCACGCGTACGCGGGTGCGGGCTTCGGTCTTGGCCAGGGCGTCGCGCTTTTCGTTGAGCAGGAAGGTGGCGACCGGTACGGGTACGTGGGCACGTACTTCGGCGGTGCGGTCCTTCAGGGCTTCTTCTTCGATCAGGCGCAGCACGGACAGGGACAGGGACTCGACGTCGCGGATGGTGCCGCGGCCATTACAGCGCGGGCAGACGATGCCGCTGGTCTCACCCAGAGACGGGCGCAGACGCTGACGGGACATTTCCAGCAGGCCGAAGCGCGAGATGCGACCAACCTGTACTCGGGCGCGGTCGGCTTCAAGGCTTTCACGCACGCGTTCTTCGACGGCACGCTGGTTCTTGGCCGGCGTCATGTCGATAAAGTCGATGACGATCAGGCCGCCGATGTCGCGCAGGCGCAGTTGGCGAGCTATCTCTTCGGCTGCTTCCAGGTTGGTCTGCAGCGCAGTTTCTTCGATATCGCCACCCTTGGTTGCGCGGGCGGAGTTGATGTCGATGGAAACCAGGGCTTCAGTGTGGTCGATCACGATGGAGCCGCCGGACGGCAGTTTCACTTCGCGCTCGAAGGCGGTCTCGATCTGGCTCTCGATCTGGAAGCGGTTGAACAGCGGTACGCTGTCTTCGTACAGCTTCACCTTGCTCGCATACTGCGGCATGACCTGGCTGATGAAGCTCAGGGCTTCTTCCTTGACCTCTTCGCTGTCGATCAGTACTTCACCGATGTCCTGGCGCAGGTAGTCGCGGATGGCGCGGATGATGACGTTGCTTTCCTGGTAGATCAGGAACGGGGCCTTGCGCTCTTCCGAGGCGCCCTTGATGGCTTCCCAGAGTTGCAGCAGGTAGTCGAGGTCCCATTGCAGTTCTTCTGCGCTGCGGCCAAGGCCGGCGGTGCGCACGATCATGCCCATGTCGGCCGGTACGTTCAGGCTGTTCAGGGCTTCGCGCAGCTCGTTACGCTCTTCGCCCTCGATGCGGCGAGAAATGCCGCCGGCACGGGGGTTGTTCGGCATCAGTACCAGATAGCGACCGGCCAGGCTGATAAAGGTGGTCAGGGCTGCGCCCTTGTTGCCACGTTCTTCCTTGTCGACCTGGACAATGACTTCCTGGCCTTCTTTTAGAACGTCCTTGATGTTGACGCGGCCTTCAACCTGCTTGGAGAAGTATTCGCGGGAGATTTCCTTGAGGGGGAGAAAACCGTGGCGTTCGGAGCCGAAGTCGACAAAGGCGGCTTCCAGGCTGGGTTCGACGCGGGTGATACGGCCTTTATAGATGTTGGCCTTTTTTTGCTCGCGGGCGCCGGACTCGATGTCCAGATCGTAGAGGCGTTGACCGTCTACCAGGGCGACACGCAACTCTTCGGGTTGAGTTGCGTTAATGAGCATTCTTTTCATGAAGTACCGTTGTGTTTCCAGAGCTATCCGGTCTACACGGGCACGGCACCTGCGACTCTTCAGTTAGGTGTCAGGTGTGTTTCTGTCATCGGCCAAGCCGAGATGCAGAGTTCACATCGCCACCTGAGTGGCGACAGTTCTGTCTGTTACTGCTACTGCATACAGAGAAACTGCTTCGGGACTCCCTGCCGTGCGGTCTGGCGGGGCGCGGCAGCGGATGAGCTGCCGGATGGGTCCTGGGGCGTCTACGCAAGGTCTGCGGAGGCCGTCGGGCCGTATTGCCTGCGCGCCGTGGCGCTATTGCAGGGAATCCTTGGGGAGGAATCAGCTGGACTGGGGACGGGGACATGCTTGTTGGCAAGTGTCTACGCTCGTCACATGATCCTGAAGCTGTGCATCTCCACCTAAACACTTACCCATCTGAATCGGGTGCCGCTCCGTACATTGAACGGGAGCGGGTTAATGTTCTGGTCGCCCGTGGGCGCCCAGTCGGTCAAACACAGGGCCTGTCGACGTTTTGAGTTCTGCTTGCTGCGTCAGGCCGCCGTGTGGTTGTTTCTGGGGGTGGCAGGCCGTTGTCTAGCCTGAGTTCCCCGGCTGCAGAATCGGCAGCTCGCCGGACTATAGCAGCATTTTTTAAGTGCTTCAATTGCATGAAAAATTGTATGATGCGCCGATGAAAAACACCGCTCCAGACCTTCCCGCCCAGGTTCAGTTCGATCACATCTCCGCCGATCAGGCGGGGCAGCGGATCGATAATTACTTGATTACGCGCCTCAAGGGCGCGCCCAAAACCCTCGTCTACCGCATTCTGCGCAAGGGCGAGGTGCGGGTGAACAAGGGGCGAGTCAAGCCCGATTACCGCTTGCAGGCGGGTGATCAGCTGCGCATTCCGCCGGTTCGTCTGCCGGCGCCGGATGAGCCGGTGCTGGTGGGGCAGGGCATTTTGAATGCGCTTGAGCAGAATATGCTGTTCGAGGACAAGGGCTTGATCGTGGTCAACAAGCCGGCCGGGCTGGCAGTGCACGGTGGCAGTGGTCTGCATTTTGGGGTGATTGAGGCGATGCGTCAGTTGCGTCCTGATTGCCCTCAGTTGGAGCTGGTGCACCGGCTTGATCGCGATACCTCCGGCTGCCTGATGATCGCCAAGAAGCGCAGCGTGTTGCGTCACCTGCATGCTGCGCTGCGCGGTGACGGGGTGAATAAGCGCTACTGGGCGCTGGTGCGCGGGCGCTGGCCGGGGTCGACGAAGAAAGTGCATGCGCCATTGCAGAAAAACAACCTGCGCTCCGGTGAGCGCATGGTAGAGGTTGATCCGGCCGGTAAGGAAAGCCTGACCGAGTTCAGTGTGCTGCAGCGCTTTGGTGAGCGCGCCACCCTGGTTGAGGCGCGGCCCATTACCGGGCGCACCCATCAGATTCGTGTGCACGCCAAGTACGCCGGTCACCCGATTGGGGGTGATCCTAAATACGGTGATGATGACTTTTCCCGGGAGCTGCGCGAGCTGGGCGGCAAGCGGCTGTTCTTGCACGCGCGCTCGCTGGCGGTGACGCTGGCCGATGGCGAAGCGCTGCAAGTGCAGGCTGAGCCGGGCCCCATGTGGGACGAGACGCTGCGCAGGTTGGCCGCCCATGTCGATTGATACGCTGATTTTTGACTGGGACGGCACTCTGGCCGACTCGATAGGTCACATCGTCAGCACCATGCAGAGCGCTGCGGTGGCTGTCGGTTTGCCGGTGCCCAGTGACGAGGCGGTGAAGGGCATTATCGGGCTTGGTCTGCCGGAGGCGGCTGCGGTGCTGTTTCCGCAGCGCCCTGATCTGGCAGTGCCTGTGGTTGATGCCTATCGCGACATTTACCTGAGCGATGATCAGCAGGCGGTGCCCTTGTTTGCAGGGGTTCGGCAGGCGCTGGATGACTGGCGTGAACAAGGTTATCTGCTCGCTGTCGCAACGGGTAAAGGGCGCCGTGGTCTGAACCGAGTGCTCGGCCAGCATGATCTGCTGGATTATTTTGACGCCACGCGTTGCGCTGACGAGACTGTCAGTAAGCCGGATCCGGCGATGCTGCATCAGATCTTGCGGGAGCTGGGGCGTGGCTCGGACGCAGCGGTGATGGTGGGTGACAGCAGTTTTGATATTCAGATGGCGCACAATGCCGGTATGCGTGCGGTGGCGGTCAGTTACGGTGCGCAGTCGCGCGACCAGCTTGAGAAGCTGACGCCGGTGGCGTGTATGGACAGGTTTGTCGAGCTTGCGCCCTGGTTGTCTGGGCAGCGGGCAGATTCTCGTGGCATCGGGTTGGAGAGAGTTTGATGGATCAGGATCGTTGGACGGAAGGCAATATGGTGTCGGGTGAGCAACGTCGTGAGGCCAAGGAAGATGCCAAGGCTTGGAAGTTGCTGGAAAAAACGCTGACCGCTTCGCTGCAGGAGCAGCGTCGCTCGCGTCGTTGGGGGATCTTTTTCAAGACGCTGACCTTTGTATATTTGTTTGTCGCACTCTTGCTTATCTCGCCGTTTGGCAAGATGGGCGCGGCAACCAGCGTCGGGCCGCACACGGCAGTGGTCGAGGTGCGCGGCGTGATCGCTGACCAGGAGGAGGCCAGTGCCGACAACCTGGTAGGGGCGCTGCGCGAGGCGTTCGAGGACGAAAACACCCAGGGTGTGGTGCTGCGTATCAATAGCCCGGGCGGCAGTCCGGTGCAGTCCGGCTACGTCTACGATGAGATCAAGCGCCTGCGCGCTCTGCATCCGGATATCAAGGTATATGCCGTGATCACCGATCTCGGTGCCTCCGGTGCCTACTACATTGCATCGGCGGCTGATGAAATTTACGCGGACAAGGCCAGTCTGGTTGGCTCGATTGGTGTTACGGCTGCCAGCTTCGGCTTTGTCGATACGATGGAGAAGTTGGGGGTGGAACGGCGCACTTACACGGCCGGTGAGCACAAGGCGTTTCTTGATCCTTTCCAGCCGGAGAAGCCGGAGGAGAAGGCCTTCTGGCAGCAGGTGCTCAATACCACTCACCAGCAGTTCATCGATAGTGTGAAGGCAGGGCGTGGTGATCGCCTGAAGGAGAATCCGGATCTGTTCAGTGGGCTGGTCTGGTCGGGTGAGCAGGCGCTGGAGCTTGGCCTGATCGATGGTTTGTCCAGTACCTCTGCGGTTGCGCGTGACGTGATTGGTGCAGAGGAGTTGGTGGACTTTACCCGTCAGGAGTCGCCGCTGCAGCGTTTCACTCGTCAGCTGGGCGCCAGTATGGGGGCTGAGCTGGCTACCCGTGCCGGCCTGGGTGGTCCGCAGCTGCGCTGATCAGGGGAGCTGAACGCCTTCTTTTGCCAGCATGGCGCGCAGGCGAATGAGCGGCAGACCGATCAGGCTGTTTGGGTCGTCGCCCTGCATGCGTTCGATCAGGGTGATGCCCAGGCCTTCGGACTTGAAGCTGCCGGCGCAGTCGTAGGGCTGCTCACTGCGCAGGTAACGTTCGATTTCGTCGCCGGTCAGTGAGCGAAAGGTGACATGGTAGGGCTCGACGATGCCTTGGCCTTGTTTGCTGGCGCTGTTGTACAGATACAGTGCAGTAGAAAAGGTCAGGGTGCGTCCGCTGCTGCGGGTGAGCTGATCAACTGCGCTGGCGTGGTCGAGCGGCTTGCTGACGGGCTCTCCGTCCAGCAGGACAACCTGGTCGGAGCCTATGATCAGATGGGTGGGGTAGCGCTCGGCCAGGGCTTGTGCCTTGCTGCGGGCCAGGCGCTCGGTCAGGCTGGCTGCGGACTCTAAGGGCTGCGCTGTCTCGTCAATGTCCGGCGCTGCGCACTCGAAGGGGAGTTGCAGGCGTTCGAGCAGGGCTTTGCGGTAGATTGAGCTCGAGGCAAGGACAAGTGGCAGCATGGTGACTCTCCGGTTGGCTGGGCGCCCATGGTAGCGGCATCTGTGGACGCTTTGCGAGCCGCCGAACGGCAGGACAATCGAGTCTAAATAGTTTTGACAGGCGGGGCATGTCCCCCTAGAATTGCGCGCTTATGTCTGGAACCATACCCCCGCACATCGAGCCGCTCCGGCTGGTAGACCGCAGAATCACGCTGGAAGGCGTGGTGAAGACGTCCAGTCTTGGGCGTTTGGCTGCGCTGCTGGATGCGCCGACGGGTGATGTACAGGTCGAACTGTACTTCTCTCGCGACGAACAGGGTATCGCCACCATGCATGGCCGGTATCAGGTAGATGCACCTCTGGTGTGTCAGCGTTGCCTGGAACAGGTCGTGGTGCCGATCGACAGTGAATGTGATGTGGGGTTTGTAAAAAGCGACGAGGCCGCCAAACAGCTGCCGCGTCGGTATGAACCGGTTTTTGTGGGTGAGGAGCCTCTCGATCTGTTTGCGCTGATCGAAGACGAGCTGCTGTTGGCGCTGCCAGCAGTGCCGATGCATCCGCCACAAACATGTCAGCATCCGCCAGGGTATCGCCCTGAGACGGCGGAGCTGGAGGAAAAGTCTGAGAAGCCTAATCCTTTCAGCGTGCTGGCCAATTTAAAACGCGATACCTGAGCTTAGGAGCTTATTAGTCATGGCTGTTCAGCAGAACAAAAAGTCCCGTTCCGCACGCGGCATGCGTCGTTCCCACGATGCGCTGTCCTCCGCTGCCTTGTCTGTCGACAAGACCACTGGTGAAACTCATCTTCGTCACCACGTTTCTCCTGACGGTTTCTACCGTGGTCGTCAGGTAGTGAACAAGGACAACGACGAATAAGTTTTGTCCGCGTCAATCCGCATAGCGATTGATGTGATGGGCGGGGACCGCGGTCCCCGCTGCATTGTCTCCGCTGCCCTGCGCAGCCTCTCCCTGTATCCCTCCCTGCATATCACTCTGGTTGGCGCTGCCGATAGCGTCGAGCCGTTGCTGACACCTACTGATCTTGCCTCCGGGCGAATTGCCTTGCGGCCTGCCCGCGAACAGATCCTTGCTGATGACCCGCCTGCCAGCGTGCTGCGTGGCAAGCGCGATGCGTCCATGCGCGTTGCGTTGCAGTTGGTGCGCGATGGCGAGGTGGATGGCTGTCTGAGTGCCGGCAATACCGGTGCGCTGATGGTGCTGGCGCGGTCGGTGCTGGGTACGCTCGATGGTGTGCGGCGGCCGGCGATAATGGCGGCCTTGCCGGTGTCCGGCAAGCTTTGCCATGTGCTGGATCTGGGCGCCAATGTCGATTGCCCGGCCGAGCAGCTGTTTGAGTTCGCGCTCATGGGCTCGGCTGCCGCGGCGCAGCTGAGCGGTAATCCGGCGCCGCGGGTCGCGTTGCTCAATATCGGCAGTGAAACCCACAAGGGTAATCGTCAGGTACGTGATGCTGCGGGCCTGCTGGCCTCCTGTGCTCAGCTCAATTACATCGGGCACATAGAAGGTGATGGATTGTTTCGTGGCGAGGCGGATGTGGTGGTATGCGACGGCTTTGTCGGCAATGTGCTGCTCAAGGCCAGCGAGGGCCTAGCTGGCTATCTGCAGGCCGAGTTACGTGCGGCGGTAGCAGGTAGTCGTCTGCTACGCTGGCTGGCGCCGCTGGTGTTGCATGCGACGCGCGCCGTGCGTGAGCGGCACGATCCGGCGCGCTACAACGGCGCCAGCTTGCTTGGCTTGCGTGGTGTTGTGATGAAAAGCCATGGCGCAGCAGACGAGGCGGCGATGGTGGCGGCCATTGGGCACACGATGCGTGCCTGCGAGGTGCGACTGCCGGAGCGTATTGCCGGTTGCGTGCAGGAATATCGGGCTGCGCTGTGACCTTGACCGGGAGCAGGGCATCCAAAAAACCAGTTGGGGTCTGTTGCTGTGTCGTGCGCCCGCCTGTTGTAGCCTGCAAGGTCGCTGGCCAGGCAGTAAGCAGTGCAGCGTGGTCCAGCCCCTTAGCTCTGCAATCTTTTGATAACAGGATGATGATATGACGTATTCCCTCGGCTTTGTTTTTCCCGGTCAGGGTTCGCAGTCGGTTGGCATGCTTGGTGAGCTGGCTGAACAGCACGCCGTCATCAAGAACACCTTTGCCGAAGCCTCCGATGCGCTGGGCTATGATCTGTGGGCGCTGAGCCAGAATGGCCCTGAGGCAGACCTGAATCGCACTGACCGTACTCAGCCGGCTATCCTGACTGCATCGGTAGCGCTCTGGCGCCTGTGGTGTGAGCAGTCCGCCGCGCGCCCTGACTTTGTTGCCGGCCACAGCCTGGGTGAGTACTCCGCGCTGGTTGCCGCAGGTGTGCTGCAGTTTGCCGACGCTGTTCGCCTGGTTGAACGCCGTGGTCAACTGATGCAGCAGGCCGTACCCGAAGGGCAGGGCAGCATGGCCGCCATTCTGGGGCTGGAAGATCAGCAGATCATTGACCTGTGCGCGGCAGCGTCTCAGGGCGAGGTAGTCAGTGCAGTGAACTTTAATGCCCCCGGCCAGGTCGTTATTGCCGGCCAGGTGGCGGCGGTTGAGCGCGCTATCGAAGGTTGCAAGGCCGCTGGCGCCAAGCGTGCGCTGCCGCTGCCGGTCAGTGTGCCGTCGCATTGCGCCTTGATGCAGCCGGCCGCCGAGCAACTGGCGAATGATTTTGCTGCGCTGAACTGGCAGGCACCTGAGATTACCCTGGTGCAGAACGTTACCGCGCGCCCGGCGGCTGATCAGGCGGCGCTGCGTCAGCTGCTGGTTGAGCAGCTGTACAGCCCGGTGCGTTGGGTTGAATCGGTGGTATACATGGCCGATCAGGGTGTGACTGATCTGGTCGAATGTGGTCCGGGCAAGGTGCTCGGTGGGCTGAACAAGCGTTGCGCCAAGGGCGTCAACAATCACAGCCTGGAAAGTGCTGCGGGTTTTGAGGCCTGCCGCGCACAGTTTGCTTGAGGAGCATGGCATGAGTCTGGAAGGAAAGGTAGCGCTGGTCACCGGCGCGAGCAGAGGCATTGGGCAGGCGATCGCCCACGCGCTGGCAGCGCAGGGTGCCGTCGTTGTAGGGACAGCAACCAGTGATCAGGGCGCCCAGGCAATCGGCGAAAAGCTGGCGGCTGCAGGCTACAAGGGCACCGGCATGAAGCTGGATGTACGTGACCCCGAGTCGGTTGCTGCAGTATTGGCTGCGATCACCGAGAGCTATGGTGCGCCGGCGATCCTGGTCAACAACGCGGGTATTACTGCCGATAACCTGTTGATGCGCATGAAAGATGATGAGTGGGATGACGTCATCGGCACCAACCTCAGCTCGGTCTACCGTTTGTCCAAGGCTGTCCTGCGGGGCATGACCAAGGGCCGTTGGGGGCGTATCATCAACATCAGTTCGGTAGTCGGTGGCATGGGTAATGCCGGTCAGTCCAACTACGCGGCAGCCAAGGCGGGTATGGAAGGTTTTACCCGTGCACTGGCCCGTGAAGTCGGATCGCGCGCCATTACTGTGAACGCGGTTGCACCTGGCTTTATTGACACCGACATGACGCGTGCGCTTAATGACAGCCAGCGTTCGGTCATGCTGGAGCAGATTCCACTGGCGCGCCTGGGGCAGGCTGAGGAAATCGCTGCGGCGGTTGCTTTCCTGGCCAGCGAGAGTGCGGGCTACATTACCGGTGCTACACTGCCGGTCAACGGTGGCATGTATATGTAACTGGCTGCCGCCGGTGGCGTTGCTGTCGGCGGTGACGAGTTTCAACAGGTGGAAGCCGCAGGCTTTGACCTCATTTGCGTCAGATACGATTCACGCTTGAAACCAAGAGAATTGTTTCTATAAACTACCCGCAGTCCGGCTTCTCGGAACTGCAAATAGGAGTGAGAACAAGGTATGAGTACCATCGAAGAACGCGTCAAGAAAATCGTTGCCGAGCAGCTCGGTGTCAAAGAAGAAGAAGTGACCAACAGCGCTTCTTTCGTTGAAGATCTTGGCGCTGACTCCCTGGACACCGTTGAGCTGGTGATGGCTCTCGAAGAAGAATTCGAGACCGAGATTCCGGATGAAGAAGCCGAGAAGATCACCACCGTTCAGGAAGCTATC
>MDSY01014017.1_pt1 | contig 49191 bp, 41 predicted proteins | sample 811131 | NCBI WGS metagenome assembly MDSY01 (sample SAMN05326643, study PRJNA326480) | marine metagenome | isolation source: seawater | place: Atlantic Ocean: South West | collected 2010 | reverse complement strand
TGAAATCAGGGGGTTTGGTGTTTTTTCTAAAAAGAATATTAGGCCAAGAAAATTTGTTAATCCCAAGACCAAGGAAATCTCATACCTTGGCGAGACATCAACTATGCATTTCAAAGCATCAGATAAATTACTCACGATCCATGATTGATCCTAAGATAATTGTTGCTATTGATACCTATGATTCCGATCATGCGCTGGCTCTTCTGGATCAATTAAATCCAGAACTCTGTAAAGTAAAGTTAGGAAGCGTAGCCTTTAATGCTCTAGGTAAGGACTTTCTTAGACTGGTTGATCAGCGTGGGTTTAAGATTTTTCTTGACTTAAAATTGCATGATATTCCGAATACTGTGCATGAGACTATCTTGGGTTTTAAGGATTGCAATATTGAGCTGCTGACCATTCATCTTTCAGGAGGTAAAAAAATGATAACTTCAGCTATGGTTGCAGCAAAAATTATCAAGACCAAGATAATAGGAGTGTCTGTTTTGACCAGTCTGAATGATGATGACACCTCAGTATTATTTCAAAGCACAACCAGAGATCAGGTTGCTAAGTTATTTAAGCTAGCCAATGAAACTGGCATAGATGGAATAGTCTGTTCTCCATTGGAGCTCGATTTGGCTAATAAGTATTTATTGTCAGAAGTTCTAAAAATAACACCTGGTATAAGAGATTCCCTTGTAAATGACGATCAATTAAGAACCATGACTGCAAAGGAAGCAATTCAAAATGGTGCATCCTACTTGGTAATTGGTAGGCCAATCTCACAAGCTCCAAGTATCTCTTCGGCCCTTGAATATTTTTCTTCATCTATACATGAATAAAAAAAGAATCGAACAAATAAATAAGGCTCTTAAGCAAAATGCTCAAAGAGCTCCATCCAATAAAAAGTTTTCTTTTTCTTATAGCTCAGAGTATTTAGAATATAAATCTCACCTAAGAGATTTCTCAACAGACCATTTTAAAATTTTTGATAGGCTGTATAAAGAACTATCTGTTACTCAGTCGATTCAGAATCTTTTTGCAGGAAAAATAAGCAATCCCTCAGAGGGCAGGCCAGCTCTTCATCATAAATATAGAGAAAAATCTCCATCGACAGACTTTAATTTCAAAAAAATATGCCATTCATCTCTTCAAAAAATTAAAAAAGAAAAATATAATAATATTATTACTTTTGGAATTGGTGGGTCTTATGAGGGGCCAAAGCTGCTTCAAGAATTTTTATTTAACCCTTCATCTAAAATAAATTATGTTTTTGTTTCTGGCCCAGACAAAGATGAGCTCGATGCAATTGTAAAGCCTCTACTAGGACAAAGAAATTTATATATATTTGCTTCAAAATCACTCACTACAGATGAAACTTTGTCTTGTTTAAAATGGCTTGGAAAAAATCGAACATCTCAAAATTCGCTTGTCATAACTTCTAATTTCTCTGGCGCTCAATCATTGGGTTTTTCAGAAGAATCAATAGTGCCTTTTCCTGAGTCAGTAGGAGGACGATATTCAATTTGGTCACCCATTTCTCTAAATGCTTCCATTGAAAATAATTTTAGCAATTTTCTTGAGGGAGGCAGACAAGCTGATTATCTATTATCTGGAAATTCTATTGGATCTATACAATATCAAAAGCTTATTAAAATATTGGTTTTCTCTGATATTTGGTTTAATAATTTTCGCAATAAAAAGCAACGAGTAGTTCTTTCCTATAATTGGCGATTAAGATCTTTTGCTAATTATATCCAGCAACTTGAAATGGAATCTCTGGGCAAACCAGCAAATCCAGCATCAACATTTAATAATACCGGACAATCAATTTTTGGGGGTTTTGGGTCCTTAGCGCAACACTCATATTTTCAACTTCTCCACCAAGGGACATCAGAATCAGTTGCAGATATTATTTATAGCCCTACAAAGCACAGTCCTTTAACTAATGCTCAGGCTCAAGGACAATCCTTACTGTTATCAAGTCAGCAACAAAAATCATCTAATATCCTAGAGCTTACTAACGGAAATATACCAGTGAATTTATTCATATTAAAAAAATTATCACTTAAAGAGCTAGGTTTTTTATTAGCAACTTGGGAACATAGAGTTTTTATAACAGCTTGTATGATGCAAATTAATCCCTTTGATCAATTTGGCGTTGCTGCTGGAAAAAAAATTGCTAGAAGATTTATTAAAAAATAATGACTAATATTAAAGTAATCTATAATAGCTAAAAATATTTATCTTCAATGAAATCTGAACACACTTTCTCTCATAAAATATCAGCTGATGCAGCCTTGCATATCTCTTCTAAAGTTATTGAGCTATGCTCCAAAAAAAATGCTGCACATATGGGGGGAGCACTATCAATTACCGATTTTTTAAGTGTTTACTATTCGTTCTTTAATGATGATGAATTAACCAGTCTTTTTTATAGTAAAGGTCATGCATGCACTGCACTATATGCAACTTTAGGGTACTTTAATTATTTCGATGAAAAAGAACTTGAATCATACTCAGATAATGGTTCAATTTTTACCTCTCATGTTAGCCATCATGTTCCTGGTGTTGAGCTTTCAACAGGAAGCCTTGGCCATGCATTATCTGTTGCTAGTGGAGTGTCTTATGCAAAAAAAATTGCTGATGCTAAGCACAGATCTTACATTGTTCTTAGTGACGGAGAGCTTAACGAGGGATCTAACTGGGAGGCACTAATGTTTATAGCCCACCATCAGCTTCCTTGCACAATCATCGTTGACTATAATAAGCTTCAAAGCTTTGGAAGAATTAGTGAAGTGATAGAGTTGGAGCCTTTAGGTGAAAAATTTAAGTCATTTAATTTAGACTGCGAAGTTGTGAATGGTCACAATCATCTAGAGATATTTAATGCGCTGAATGCTTTGAGTAGTTGTCCTAAGGTTATTATATTAAATACTATTAAAGCTCATCCATTAAAATATGCTATGAATAAACTTGAATCACATTATTACCCCCCTAATGCCGAGCAATTAACTGAAGGGTTAAAAGATATAAAAAACCATTATCAAGTTGAATTATGAGAGATACATTTGTAACCAATCTCACAAGGCTTGCCAAAGATGACGAAAGTATTTTTTTGGTATGTGGTGACTTAGGTTTTAATGTGCTTGAGGGATTTCGCGACTCCTTTCCGAAAAGATTTTTGAATGGAGGCATAAGTGAGCAAAATATAGCCGGTCTGTGCTCGGGATTGTCTAGAGAAGGCTACACAGTATATTTTTATTCGATAGGAAATTTTCCAACCTTGCGATGTATGGAGCAAATAAGATATGACATTGCATATCATAATGAAAATGTAAATATTGTTGCAGTAGGTGGTGGCTATGCATATGGCTCATTAGGAACCTCTCATCATGCTACTGAAGAAATTGGTATGTTAAGAATGATTCCAAATATGATGGTAACTTCACCCTCAGACCCAACTGAAGTAAATGATATTTTAGAGATCACTTCAAAAAATTCTTGCCCAAGTTACATGAGACTAAATCGATCTGGTGAAGAGATTATTGAGTACCAAAATAACTTTAGTTTAGGAGATCTGCATCATGCTTACAAAGGAAGTGATACGCCAAAAAAAGCATTTCTATCTAATGGAGCTATATGTTTTGAGATTTATAAAGACTTAGTTGAAGCAGATGCCAAGGCTGATCTATTTTCACTCCCTGTTCTCAAGCCACTTCAAAAAGAGAATATTTTCAATCAGCTTATGAAATATGATGAAATTATTATTGTAGAAGAGCATCAGCTCATTGGAGGTCTTGGCTCAGCTATTCAAGAAGTTATGTATGATCATTTTTCCTCTTCTAACCTCAACACTTTACCAAAAATCCACAGGATAGGTATCCAGGATACCTTTCAAAGTCTCGCAGGAAGTCAAGATTTTTTGAGAGATAAAGCCGGACTATTTAATTATAGAAATTACATATGAAAGTAGCTCTTTTAGGTGCGTCTAGTCAGATAGCTAAAGGTCTGTTAAAAATATTTATTCAGGATGAAGGGCATCAAATGCATCTATTTACCCGAGATTTATCTAGCTTTCAACAATGGATTAAAAGTAACAAGATTAACTCATCACATCTCTCAGCGAATTCTCTAGAAGCATTCAATCATGCAGTAGAGTATGACCTTATTATTAATTTTATTGGAATAGGCGATCCTTCAAAAGCTATTAACATGGGAGCATCTATCTTTGATATTACTTATGATTATGATCATTTAGTTCTTAACTACCTTTCTATGCATCCAAAAACAAAATATATTTTTATGAGCTCGGGTGTAGTTTACGGAGATATCTTTGAACATCCAGCATCCATGGATTCCAAAGCTATTATTAATATAAACTCTCTTCAGCATACTGATTGGTACGCTATGGCTAAGTTATATGCAGAAGCTCGGCACAGAGCTCTACAAGAACTATGCATCATAGACATAAGAGTTTTTAATTACATAAGTAGTGATATTGATCTTGGGAGTAGGTTTTTAATTTCAGATGCTCTAAGGGCTATTAATAACAAGGAGATACTAAAAACCAATGATCATAATATTTTTAGAGATTATATTGGCCCTGAAGATCTTCATCAGTTAATTCTCCGATTAATTGATCAGCCCTTTCTTAATAAATCTGTGGATTGTTTTACGAGCAAAGTTACAGATAAGTTTTCTATTTTAGAGCTTCTAAGATTAAACTTTGGTTTGCAATATGAAGTAGTCAAATCACAGGCTGGAATAGACGCATATGGCTCAAGAGATAACTATTTCTCTATTAATCAACAAGCAGGTGACTATGGTTATAAGCCTCTTTATACTTCATTAGAAAACATTTTCAAGGCATCTGAAGAGCTTCTGATTTGAAACCTAACCTTTCAGAGATTCCGAGCAATTCAGGAATTTATAAATTTTTTTCAAATAATAAAATTATTTATATAGGAAAAGCAAAAAATTTGAAGAGGCGAGTATCTTCATATTTTAGTGAGTCAATCAAAGATCAAAAGACTCAAAAAATAAAAGTTTTAACAGATCGCATAGAGACATTTTCAACACCAACGGAAGCAGAAGCTTTAATTTTAGAGCAGTCACTGATTAAAGAAAATTTACCTCGTTTTAATATTCTGCTTCGAGATGATAAAACTTATCCATATATTTACTTTTCAATTAATCACAAATTTCCTGGCATTAGCTTAAGACGTTCTAAAAACGCAGTTTCAAAAAATTATTTTGGACCATTCATTAGTTCATACGGAGTGAGAAGTTCAATAAAGGAATTACAAAAAATTTATAAGATTAGAAATTGCACCGACAGCACATTTAAAAATAGATCTCGCCCATGTATTGAGTATCAAATGAACAGATGTTCAGCCCCCTGTGTAAATCTTATTTCAGGGGTTGAATATGCAAGTAATATTTTATCTGCACAAAGATATATCTCATCTTCAGGCAAGCAAGCTAAAAGCTTAATGCTCTCCCAAATGAAAAAATTTGCAAATCAACAAGATTTTGAGAGCGCTAATATAATTAAAAAACAAATATCCAGCCTGGAATCTTTAAAACAAGAGCAATCCTTTTATCCTAAAATTGATAGCGTAGATTTTTTTTCCTGTATTTTTAAGCATGGCAAAACTGGAGCATCTATCTTTTCTATAAGAGATGGAAAAATTAGAGGCACTAAAACATATTATTTTAATAGTAATTTTTCTTCTGAGATAGATGACTTATTTCAAAGCTTAATTTTTTCTTATTATCAAAATTTATTTAGTTTGCCTGAAAAGATATTAGTGACCCAGCCACTTAAAGACTTAAATGTAATTAAAGAAGCAATAAAATTAAAGTTCCAAAAAGACATTGTAATCTCCAATAGAATTCCAAAAGCTGCTAGAAAGCTGACACAATTATCAATTCTGAATGCTTCTCAGTCGATAGAGAATAAAATTAAGCAATCTGATAAATACCATCATTCAATTGTTGACTTAATTTCTAAGCTTAAAATTAACAAAGAAATTATAGATATTGAAGGATATGATGTAAGTCACTATTCAGGATCTGGAGCAGTTGCATCTTGCGTGAGGTTTTCAAATATTGGTCCTATTAAAGAGGCATATAAATTATTTAATATTCCAAATGAATTAGCGGGAAATGATATTGGCTCACTCGAGCATGTTTTAGTGCGCCGTGTGCGGGCAAAAAATTTAAATCCACTGCCTGATATTATCTTAATTGATGGTGGTCAGGCTCAATTAAATATAGCATTAAGTGTATTTCAGACTCTTGAAGAAAAGCCTCCATTTATTTTAAGTATTGTGAAGGGCGCTCAAAGAGTAAGAGCAACAGAAACTATTTTATTTGTTGATGGCATCTTAGAAATGTCAAAAGATAGCCCAGGATTTATTCTATTGCAGAAAATTAGAGATGAATCTCACAGATTTGCAATCTCTGCCAGCAGAAAGAAAAAATTAAAAACTATTAAATTTTCAAAACTTGAATCAATTCCTGGAGTAGGCAATGTAATCAGGAAACGACTTTTTAAGAAATTTAAAACACTTTTAGCTCTTAGAGAGGCTAAACTAGAAGAGATAATAGAGGTTCAAGGCGTCTCAAGAACTTTAGCTAAAAATATTTTTGAGCAAACTAAAAAAATATGAAAATATGAAAATATGAAATTATTAATTAATTCTTTAACCTATGGTCGAATCATACTTGGCCCAATTATTTTTGGCATTTTAATATTTAGTAATAGCTATTTCGTTGCCTTATTATTATTTCTAATGGCGAGCATTTCTGATTACTTTGACGGTTTTCTAGCCAGGAGATATAACTTATCTTCTGAATTGGGTGAAATTCTTGATCCCATTGCAGATAAAATCTTAATTCTATTTATATTTTTTGCCCTCACCGTGCACTTAGAAAGTGCATATATAGGATTTAGCGCCTCAATTATCTTAGCCAGGGAGTTTTGGGTTTCTGCATTAAGAGATTTTAATGCTAGAACTGGGAATACCCATGCAACTAAAGTAAGCTACATGGCAAAGCTAAAAACCACTGCTCAATTAATTACATTAGCAATGTATTTATTTGCACTAAGCCTTGATAGCAAGCTATTAATATTTATTGCAGATTTCAGTCTTTTTGCATCGCTTATTCTTACAATTCAGACCGGGCTTCAATACTCTCTTGCTTCCTTTAAGAAATCATAATCAAGATGCTTCAAAAATTTATATAATACACTTGATGATGCATGCCTTGGTATCAAAATCTGTTAAAATAAATATAGTTGGTAAGAACTATTTAAATATCAATATCTTAACTTTAGCTATTTTCTTAAGGTGTACAACTAAATGCAATTATTAGTTTTAGCTGGCGGCTTTGGGACCCGTCTTAGACCTACCGTTTTAGATGTACCGAAAGCATTAGCTCCAGTAAATGATGAGCCATTTTTAAAATTTCAAATGGATTCCTGGATATCTCAAGGGATTAAAGATTTTATTTTCTTGTTACATTTTGAAGCCCAGCTAATAATAAATTTTTTAGAATCATGGAATCAATTAAACTTGAACTCAGGTATTAATATTCGATATCTTATTGAAGAGAAGCCTTTGGGCACTGGCGGGTCTGTTGCTAATGCTGTGAAGCATTTCAATCTTACTTCAAGTTTTTTGGTTGCTAATGCAGATACATGGTTAGATTCAGGAGTAATGAGTTTAGCTCAGTCTACTGCTCCTGCCATAGCAATTACCCAAGTACCTGATGCTAGTAGATATGGGTCTGTTACTTTTGATAAGAGTCTACTAGTAACAGCATTTGTAGAGAAACAGAGAGATAACAAAATTAGCTGGATTAATGCAGGTTTGAGCCATCTAAAACCTGATCTCTTTTCCTCTTGGGCAGGAGAACAAGCTTCTTTAGAAAACCTTTATTTTGTAGAGCTTGCTGATAAGAAAAATTTGCTTGCAGTTCAAGTGGATGATAATTTTGTTGATATCGGGGTCCCCGAAGACTATCATCGCTTTTGTACATGGATAGTTGGAGGTCAAAGCGGCAGCTTATGAAAATAGATAATTTCTTAATAGATGAGCAATCATCAATCAGAGAGGCTTTAGCTAAAATTAACAAGAATAGCCATGGCATTATTTTTGCCAAAAAACCATCTGGAGCAATTTCTGGAGTTGCAACTGATGGGGATATTAGAAGAAGCTTAATTTCAGGTTTAAATTTAGATAGTCAATTAGTTGGAAGCATAAACAAAGATTTTTACTGGGAGCATGAGGGAGTTTCAAGAGAAACTTTAATCAAAAAGCTAGATCACCAAATACGTGTAATACCTATTTTAGATAGTGATATGCATTTAATTGAAGTAATAACTAAACATAATCTTCCGATCATTCAAGAGAGACCTGTCTTCGCAAGATCCAAGTCACCAGTAAGAATTAGTTTTGGAGGGGGCGGATCAGATATTACCAACTACTTTTTTGATAATGGTGTTGGTGCAGTAATAAATTCAACAATTTCTTTTTACACACATGCAACACTTCACATTCGTAATGACTCCAAGATTATTATTAAATCATTAGATATAGATGCAACGCTTTCAGCAGACAATCTTCAGGATTGCTTAGATTCTTCAGGTAAATTTGATTTAATTCAAGCTGTCATCAAAACTATTAATCCAGATTTTGGTTTTGAATTAGACTTGCACTCAGATTTTCCAATGAGTTCCGGTCTGGGGGGTTCTGCTGTTGTTGCTGCAGCAATTTTGGGATGCTTCAATCAGTTCAGAAAAGATCAGTGGACTTTGCATGAGCTTTCTGAATTGGCATATGAGGCTGAAAGACTCCATCAAGGAATTGAGGGCGGATGGCAGGATCAGTACGCAACAATTTTTGGAGGATTTAATTTCATTGAATTCAAACGAGACCAAAATATAGTCTATCCATTAAGAATTCCATCAGATACATTGTCTGAGCTAGAGGAAAGTCTAATTTTATGCCATACAGGAATTAAACATGATTCTGGAAGCATTCATAAAGATCAACGCAGCCAAATCCACAAAAAAGAGATACTAAATTTAGTCCAAAAAAACGTAGATTTATCATATCAAATTAGAAATCAATTGCTGAGAGGATCTTTAAGCGGATTCGGAAGGTTATTGGATGCTGCATGGCAATTCAAAAGACAGCTGAGCTCTGAAATTTCTAATTCTCACTTAGATCAGATATATGAAAACGCAAAAAAGAATGGTGCTGTTGGAGGAAAGTTACTGGGTGCAGGTGGTGGTGGATTTTTTATCTTTTTTGTGGCGCCAGCTGAAAAGCACGAACTTCTATCTCATTTAGCCAAGGAAGGTCTTGAGGTTAAACCCTTTAGTTTTGAAGAAGGAGGCCTTCAGTCATGGAAAGTAAGACTCCCATAATTAAGTATTACTTCGAATACAGGATAGCTATTTTATGAATATCGATAATTTTTTAGCTACTCCGGGTAATGCATATATTATTGCTGAAATAGGAAATAATCATAATGGTTCTTATTCGCTGGCAATAGAGATGATCAACAAAGCTATTTCAGCTGGTGCTAATTGTGTTAAATTTCAAATGAGGACTTTGGATCAAGTTTATCGCAAGAGATCGACTGCCAGGGGGGAAGACCTGGGAACTGAATATGTGGTTGATCTCTTAAAAAAATTCGAACTAACAAAGTCAGAGCATAAAAAATTATTTGAATATTGCAGTAAAAAAAATATAACTTATTTATGCACCCCATGGGATAGCACAAGCCTCGAGTTCCTTGAAGAGATTGGCGTATCAGCTTACAAAGTAGCATCAGCTGATTTAACAAACATGCCCTTGATTGAATTGCTAATTAAAACTGGCAAACCATTAATCTTATCAACCGGAATGAGTACCCTGGAAGAGATTAAATTTACCGCTTCTGCGCTGGATAAATCAAGAAGTGAGTTTACATTTTTGCATTGCAACAGTACATATCCAGCACCTCTAGAAGATATTAATTTAAGCTGGATCAATGAACTCAAAAAGATACATTCTAATGTTGGCTATTCAGGGCATGAAAGAGGAACGTCAGTCACGATAGCAGCTGTTGCAATGGGCATTTCTATTATTGAGCGTCACTTGACTCTTGATAGGAATATGGAAGGCCCTGATCACCCTGCTAGTCTTGAATTTGATGAGTTTACAAGAATGGTTAAAGGTGTTCGGGAGGTAGAGGCTGCATTAGGTTCTCCATCTCAAAAGAGGTCTTTATCTCAAGGAGAGATGATTAATAGAGAAAATTTAGCAAAGAGTCTTGTATCTGCTGGGCCACTTAAGGCTGGGATTAAAATAACTGCTGAGGATATTATCGTAAAAAGCCCCGGTCAAGGGATTTCTCCTCAGCATTTTTATAATCTAGTTGGAAAAACTCTTACAAGAGACATGAGTGCGGAAGACTTTTTTTATCTCTCAGACATTAGCTCTGCAAAAGTTTTACCCAAGCAATATTCTTTTAAAAGAAAGTGGGGAATCCCAGTTAGATTCCATGATTTTAAGAAATATTACGAAATATCTAAGCCTGAACTAGTAGAATTTCATCTATCTTATCAAGACATACTTTTAAATCCATCAGATTTTCTTGATCAGCAATATGAATGTGATTTTGTTGTTCATGCGCCCGAATTATTTGAAAATAGTGAATTGCTAGATTTAGCGTCTCCAGATTTAGCTTATAGAGATCGATCGATCAAGAATATGCAAAGAGTCATTGATTTAACTGTCGAATTAAAGAAATATTTTCCTTCAACATTAGCCCCTATGATTGTTACAAACATAGGCGGAATTTCCATGGATCAAAATTTTTCTTCTGATGAGGTCCAGGACGGATATAAAATTTTTTCTAAAAGTCTAAGCTTATTAAAAGTAGATGGTGTGGAAATTATCCCTCAAACCATGGCACCTTATCCATGGCATTTCGGAGGTCAAAGATTTCAAAATTTATTTGTCCATCCTGAAGAAATTATTTATTGGTGTGAAAAGTTAAATCTTAGAATGTGTTTTGATATTTCTCATTCAATGTTAACAGCCAATAATTTTGGCTACTGTTTCTATGAGCTATGTGAACAAATTGCTCCTTTAACAGCTCATCTCCATATAGGTGATGCTAAAGGATTAAATGGGGAGGGACTGCAAATCGGTGAGGGCTCTATTGATTTTAATAAAACTGGAATACTCTTAAACTCTTTGGCTCCTCAGGCTACGTTTATTCCAGAAATCTGGCAAGGCCATAAAAATGATGGTGAAGGTTTTTGGAAGGCTCTTGAGCTTTTAGAGCCAGTCTTATGAAAATCTCTATTAATTAATGGATAAAGCCTTATTTATTGATAGAGATGGGGTGATCAATCAAGATAATGGGTATACATTTAAAGTATCTGATCTGCAGATACTGGATGGTGTCATAGAAGGTTTAAAAGCTATTCAAGACTTAAATTATAAAATTTTTATTATTACCAACCAATCTGGCATAGCAAGAGGCTTCTTCACACTGCTAGATCTTCAGCTTTTTATGAAGACATTAATAATGTTTTTGGAAGACAGTGATATTTTCATTAAAGACTATTTTTATTGCCCTCATCACATTAAAGGAGTTTTAGCAGAGTATACAAAATTATGTGAATGCAGAAAGCCTAGGCCCGGAATGATTATGCAAGCTAAGGAAAAGTATAATTTAGATTTGTCCCGCTCGGTACTTATTGGAGACAAAGAGAGTGATATTTTGGCAGGAAAAGAGGCCAAATTATTAACTAATATATTGATTACAAATAAACCATTGAGCAATGATTCCATGGCATCAGCTGGAGCAAGTGATTTAATAAAGGCTGCTAAGATTATTCAGCAACTAAATTAATTTGTATTTATTTTTTATTTTTATATTTGTGCAATACAATAAACTTTCATTTAATTTCAGGCATACATGAAAACAGAAACTGAAGATAAAAATACTGAGTTGACAGAGCCCAAGAAAGACTATCTCGATGTTTTTTATACTAATTCTATGCGTCCCCCTAGTAATTATCCAGAGAAATTAGCAGCCTATTTGAAGAAAACTTATTTGGGCAACTCTGGTAAATTGGTTGATTTGGGATGCGGCAGGGGCGATATGTTACGAGCCTTTAATAGCGTTGGCTATGAAGTTTGCGGGACAGATTTATCACCTTCTGCTAAGAAAAATTGCGCTCCATATTATGTTGAAATTGTTGATTTGCAAAACAATAAAACAGGTCTTGCTCAGTTATCTTATGACATAGTATTTTCAAAGTCAGTAATTGAGCATCTTCAAGATCCCATTCCTTTTCTTGAAAATGCTAGAGAGTTACTAAAGGAAGATGGAAAAGCAATATTTATGACTCCAAGCTGGGTTCATCATGGATGGGGGCCCTTTTACCTAGACCATACGCATGTTACTCCTTTCACTAAACCATCTTTAAGAGATGCTATGATTTTAGCTGGATATAGAAATATTGAAGTCTTCTACTTTTATCAATTACCCTCCGTGTGGAGATTTCCATTCTTGAAGTTACTTGCCAAGTTCGTTGCTATTCTCCCCATACCTTATAGCCCTATGTATGATACGCATTGGGGTGATACCATAAATAAATATCTTAGATTTAGCAATGAAGTAATGCTCATTGCCGTCGCCTCTCGTTAAAAATTTTTGGAGAAAAATATGAGAAATGTTACAGAAGATCAATTATGGGATTCATATAACAATCTACTACTCAGCTCTGATATAGACCGCGTAAGAAAATTATTGTGTCGCTATGAGCTATTTAATATGTCACTCCCTTTGCCAGGTGATATTGTTGAATGTGGAGTTTTTAAGGGTGCAGGATGGATGTATTGGCTAAAGTTATTAAGATTATTTGCCGAAGGAGAGCAAAAAAGAGTTGTAGGCTTCGATACCTTTGGTAGCTTTGCTAATAGCTTGCTAGATTATGAGAAGGAATCTGCAAAAAGTTTTGTTGACGAAGCTGCATTTGAAGGCATTGACCCAATAGAATTGGAGTCTTCAGCCAAGGAATTTGGTTTTAAAAATTGTGAGTTAGTTTCTGGCGATGTGCTGGATACAATCCCTGAATATGCTAAAAATAATCCAGGCTTTAGAATTTCATTGCTAAATTTAGACTTTGATACTTACAAAGGAACAAAAGTAGCCTTGGAAGTCTTGTATGACTATGTCACTCCTGGTGGAATTGTAGTTTTAGATGAATATGGCAAAAGAGGTTGGGGAGAAAGTGATGCTGTTGATGAATTTTTAAAAGGTAAAGAAATTCAATTAAAAGCTATTCGAACATCCTTTCAGCCCACAGCTTACTTTATCAAACCACTATAATTTTATTTTGATATCTGCCTCTCAACCATTCCAGATCGGCATAATGCTTGGAAGATTGAGCGCTAAGTACAATAAGCCTTTGCAGTCATTTCCTTCGGATACTTGGTATGAAGAATTTGATCGGGCAGTTAGTCTTAAGCTTGACTGTCTTGAATGGGTGGAAGATGGTCTGTCTGATAATATTAATCCCCTTTTTTCCCCTGCTGGCAGAGAGCATTTATTGAAACTTCAACAAGATAAAAAGATATTTATTGATTCCATATGTTGTCATTCATTTATATCAGGCGGATTAATCTCGTCTAAAAAAGTTGTAAGGCAGCAATGGATAGAGCGACTGCAATTGATCCTGGAATGGGCAAAAGAAATTGGCTCCAAGGCAATTGTTATTCCATTGATGGAGGGCTCCTCTATCAATAACTCCATTAGAGAAAATATTTTTTTAAACTCTATGTATCAAATCAAGTCTTATAATAACGATGTCAAAATATTATTAGAAACTGATCTAAGTGCAGAGAATTCATTAGAGATATTACAAAAATTAAATAATGATTCTTTTGGTCTTGTATATGATTTAGGAAATGCTACTCAGCTTCAACATGATATATATCTAGATATTCAGTTGCTTCATAATGTAATTGGAGAAGTTCATTTTAAAGATAAAGATTTAAATCATTCCTACAGACTGGGTTGTGGAGAAACAAATTTTAAACTTGCCGAAAAAGCATTGCGTGATTTTAAATGGAAGGGTCGCTGTATCCTTGAAACACCAATTTTTAATGAGTGGAAAATAGAGGCAAATTCTAATGTTGCTTTCACCAAAAAATTTATTTCTTCTCTCAAATGATTATGAAAGCTTTATTTATAGGTCTTGGCTCCATCGGTCAAAGGCATCTTAGAAATCTAATTGCATTAAATCCTAATATTGAAATTTCAGCAGTTCGAGGTAAGAATTCAAAAAATTTAGTCTTTAGCAAAAATAATAAAATTTTAAAGAATTCTAATTTAGTTACAAAATATAATATTACCGAGTTTTCTAATTTAAGTAAGGCTTTAAAACATCACTTTGATATCATATTTATAACTAATCCCACTAGCCTTCATTTTAAAATAGCAAAGCAAGCTATTGCTTCAGGCGCATATATATTTATAGAAAAACCTGCTGTAGATAATGAAAAAGACTTCTTTGAGCTTGAGGCTCTAGAGAAGTCATATCAAGGAAAGATTTTTGTAGGATATCAGTATAGATTTCATCCAGTTATAAAGAAATCTTCATACCTCATTCGGAATAATTTACTTGGAAATATAGTCAGTGCAAGATTTAAAAATGGAGAGTATCTTCCTGATTGGCATCCTTATGAAGATTATCGACAGAGCTATGCTGCAAGTAAAAAACTTGGAGGAGGTACTCTGCTAACTCAAATTCATGATTTAGATTATTCAACTTTATTGCTTGGCGCACCTATAGAATTATTTGCAGTAGGAGGGAAAAATTCTTCTCTTGAGGTTGATGTTGAGGATAGCATTCAAATTTTAATGAATACTAAGATTAAAAATAAGAAAATACCCATTTCAATTTCTTTAAATTATGTAGAAAAGCCTCCCGAGAGAACTTTTGAGGTTATTGGAGATAAAGGTAAAATATTATGTGACTTAAATAAAAATACTATTCATTGGCATTCTCATACTAAGAAAAATAAAAAATCTAAGTTTTCTTTCCCTGCTTTCAAAAGAAACGATATGTTTCTAGATGAGATGAAGGCATTTTTAAGCTTTGCTTCTGGAAATAAAAAGATAGGTATAAGTCTTAAAGATTCAGAAATGAGTTTAAAAATAGTATTCTTAGCTAAGAAATCAATGAAGAGCGGAAATACCCAAAAAATAAATTAAACCTTATCGTATGCCAAGTAAAACTAAAATTTTAGCCCTAATCCCTGCGAGGGGAGGTTCTAAGGGTATTCCTAGAAAAAATTTACTTCCCCTGCTTGATAAGCCTTTAATTGCTTGGTCAATTGAGCATGCTCTGTATTCTAAGCACATTAATAGAGTTATTGTTTCCACTGATGATGAAGAGATCAGAGATATCGCCATCAAATATGGTGCTGAGGCTCCTTTCATAAGACCAGCAGAAATCTCGCAAGATTTATCAACCGACCTTGAGTGTTTTACGCATGCTTTAAATTGGCTAGATCATTCTGAGGATTATCATCCAAGTCTTTTGGTGCACTTAAGGCCGACAGGGCCAGCAAGAGTAATTTCCAAAATTGATAATGCTATTTCACTATTCTTAGAAAATATGGATTGTGACAGCTTAAGATCTGTTTCTCTTGCAGACCAAACACCATATAAGATGTGGTTGCATAGAGGCAGCAGATTATCTCCAGCTATGAATGCTGATCAGGACCTCTCATCAACACCAAGGCAGCAATTAGAAAAAGTATATTGGCAAAACGGATATGTTGATATTGTAAAACCGCAAACAATATTAAAATTACAATCCATGACAGGCAAAAATGTCTTACCATTTATAATTAACAATATAAAAGATATAGACTACTTTCATGATATCCCGATTGTAGAAGAGCAACTTAAAAAAATTATTTCCGGAGAGTCTGATGATGAGCATGAAGAAGATTTTTACTCAGTATAAAAATGAAAGATAGTTTTAATTTAAATCGAAAAGTTATTATTGTTACAGGAGCTGCTGGCCTTATGGGAGCTCAGCATTGTGAAGCAATTCTTAGCCATGATGGAATACCAGTGCTATTAGACATTAATTTAAGTAGACTTAAAAAGTTAAAACTTAGATTAGATAAAAAGTTTTCCTCTGATGTTGGAATACATGCAGTAGATATTACATCAGAAATAGCAGTCCAGGAATGCGCTGAATTAGTTAAGAAAAAATTTAAAACAATAGATGGGCTTATCAATAATGCAGCAAATAACCCCAAGGTTGAAAATCCAAAAGACAATTTCTCAAATGAATTGCCTAATTTCTCAATAGAAATGTGGAATCAAGACTTGGCAGTAGGCCTGACGGGCTCTTTTCTATGTACAAAGTATTTTGGCAACTTGATTTCAAAAAATAGAAATGGTGGGTCTATAATTAATATTTCTTCTGACCTGGGTTTAATTGGTCCCAAGCAATCTCTCTATTCTAAAAAAAATTTCAAACCCGTTTCATATTCTGTAGTTAAGTCAGGCATTATTGGCTTAACGAAATATACATCAACCTATTGGGCAGATAAAAATATTAGATGTAATGCAATTTGTCCTGGTGGAATTAAAAATAATCAGCCAGAGGCATTTCTTAAAAAGATTAATAAAGAAATTCCTTTGGGCAGATTGGCTAAAAAAGATGAATATCAAGGAGTTATTATTTGGATATTAAGTGATGCGTCTAGCTATTTAAATGGAGCAGTAATACCAGTTGATGGCGGGCGAACTGCTTGGTAAGAAAACTTATTTTCTTAACATCAGCTGCTCAACAGCTAAGCAGACTTCGTGACCGACTATCGTATGAAGTTCTTGAATAAATGCGGTTTTTGATGAAGGTGCTAGGAATGACGAGCTACTAATTGCAGCTAGTTTATTATTTTTAGAATTTCCAGTGAAGCTAAGAACGGTCATTTTTTTTCTTTTTGCTTCCAATGCTGCCTCTATAATATTTTTGCTTGAACCGCTTGTTGAATAACATATGAGTAGATCATTCTCTTCTCCCAACGTCTCGATTTGCCTTGCAAAAATACCATCAAAACCAAAATCGTTAGACCAGGCTGTTATAAAAGAAGTATCAACACTCAAAGCCATAGCCTTAAAGCCTTTACGTGGATTGTGATGATTTAGAGTCGCACAGTATTCTGCTGCCATGTGCTGACTCTCTGCGGCACTGCCACCGTTTCCGCAAAACAGTAACTTATTTCCATTATCCAAGGTAGTAAAAATTTTTTTAGAAAATATTTGAATAATATCTTCAAATTCAATTAAATTTTCTAATATGTTGCTTGATCTCTCTTGCAGTCTTTGTTTTATTTCTGACACTTATAAAATTATCTATTGTTAATCGTTAATTCTAGTGAATTATACATATTTATTTCTCATTCCAATGAAATGAACATAAAATCATCAAGAATGCGAAGCTAATCTTTCCCTAATTACTCCTAACTCATAGCTTTTATTTTCCATCACACTTTTAATCAATTCTTTTTCAGCATGCCACATAATAGATTTTTTCTTTAACGGGTAAAGTACTTCATCGAATAATTGATCTCCTTCATCGCTCAGGCAAATAGGTATTACCCCAAGGCTCAGAGCTTCACATAAGGTGGTTGATATCCAGCCACAGGCAAACTCAGGCCGCTCTTTTTGGATGAAACTATTAGCAGATAATTCTGGAGAATCCTCAAACCTTACCTTCTCTCTGCTGGGTAAACTTTTATCAAAGTTACCCATGTATGTAGGGTGGATTTTAATAATTACCTCATAATTATTTCTATGAGATATATTAATCAAATCTTCTAGTGTGTTTTGATCCATATTATCGTCTGTATAGTTAAGAAAAATTATGACCTTTCTCTGAAGATGCGCTAACTTCTTACAAGGGTAGGTTTTAATTAAACTGGAAATACCAAATAATTCTAAATATTTTTTCTCTTCTTCTGAATAAGTGTAGATATATTTATAATCTGGATATGCTAAAAAGTAATCATTAGATTCAGGAGTAAGCTCATCTCTTTGAACCGGCTTATTAACAAAACCATGTGCTAGATAGTAAGTTTCAATATTAAGAAGAATTGCAGCCGATGATATCAAGGGAGCCCCACCAGAAAAAAGTTTTATGTTGGAATTATTTTCTTTTAAAGCCTTCAAAAGACAGACAAAATATGAAAATACTGGCAAGGAAGTCATTACTTCTTTGATTACGCCGTCCCTACTAAGAACTTTTTGGAGGTCAGCAAGAAATGGAAGGACCTCTTTAAACGTTAAATAAAATTCTTTAAAAACACTTATTAAACTTAATTTTGCTATACCTGTAAACTGGGATTTATTAAAGCATTCAACTATTAGATGGCCAACATCATCTTGTCCTCTATTATTAAAATATCTAAAATAATTTAGGTGCATGTGAGGTGCAGCAGATTCTACTACTATGTGATCTGGAATTCGATTATTTCTAAAACGATGTTTTGTTTGAAGAAAATACAGTTGCGTAATTTTGATGGCACCATATATGAATATTATGACAGCATATGCGAAGTGAGGATTACTTTTAGAGATAAGAGCACTCTTTCTAATGTAAGAGTTTGCAAAAATCCAATCTATTCTTTTTGAGACAATCACTAAATTCCCCTTATCAGTATAATAAAAAAGATATTCTTTACTTTAATATATTATACTTTAATCCCTTTAATTCAGGGCTGGATGGCAGAGTGGTTATGCAGCGGCCTGCAAAGCCGTTTACGCCGGTTCGATTCCGGCTTCAGCCTCCATTTATTAGCTGTCAGCAATTTCCATGTAGCTAAATGGCCCTTCGAGTTTTCCAGCATTTAGCTTAAATATTTTATTGCATTCTTTTAGTGTTGAGATTCGATGCGCAATAGCAATGATAGTCTTTTCGTTTCTTAGGCCTATTAACTCCTCCATGACATTTTTTTCAGTTTCAGCATCTAGCGCAGAAGTTGATTCATCGAGTATTAACAGTTCTCGTTGATGGTAGATTGCACGGGCAATTGCAACACGTTGTCTTTGACCTCCAGAAAGGCGAACACCTTTATCACCAACACTAGTTTCAATTCCATCTGGCAAGCTTTCCACAAAATCAGATAATTTTGAAAGCTCGATAGCCTTGGTAATAAGCTTTGAATTATTTATAGAGTCTCTTTCAAAAGTAATATTTTCTTTTAAAGAGCCGTTAATTAAAAAAATATCTTGAGGTAGGTAGGCGCATTTAGTTCTCCATAGGTTAATATTAGTTTGAATATCCTGGTCATTAAATTTAATACTCCCTGAATTTACTTGCATGAATCCTAAAATAATATTTACAAGAGATGTTTTACCTGCTCCAGATGGACCAATTAGTCCAATAAAATCACCTTTCTCAACTGAAAATGAAATATTATCAATTGATTGAATATCTGATTCTGGGTAATTATATGAAATATTTTCTAAGACTAGTTTAGTAAAAATATTGTTCTTAGATTCACTTACAGCAGAGAGATTCTTCGAGGCTTCAGCAAATTGATATTCCTCTGTTTGATCTTTAATTATTTTAGATAGTTTGGTGATTGCGCTTTCACCATACACTACGCTATTCCAAGAAATTTGAAGCTGGCTAACTAGAGGAGCGACTCTAACCATCCCTGCAGTAAATACTCCAAGCATTGAGAGCGTCGAAGCAAAATTTGTCGTGTCATCAATATTCAGATAAACAATAAAAACAACAAATATTATTAATATAACCTCAATAATATTTCTTGGCACAGTGCTTAAAAAGTTTAGTTTTAGAGAGCTTTTTGCAACGATGTCAGCAGAATCACTTACCAATTTCATAAAAAAACGTTCCTTGCCAAGAGTTTTTATTTCTTTTAATCCATTTGCAACTTCTGTAGTACCCTGAATCATGCTGCTTGCTCCATCCATAAAATCTCTTCCATAGTCATCAATTCTTTTGGAAAATATAAAATTATATGAACCAAAAATCACACCCATAAAAATAACTAATATTGATAACGTGATGAAGCTAGCCGCTCCTAGAAATATACAAACTGCAACGATGACTAGTGCATTAGATATGATTTGTAATATTGCCTGCAATACTTCTCTGTAGACACCCGAAAAATTTGCAAGCGAAGAGAGATTATCCCCGCTGTTGCTTGCCAAGAAGTTTTCATAGCTTTGATGAAGCATTCCATTAACTAATAATTTTTGAACCTTAGCTTGCTCAACTGCAGCAAAGGAAATAATAAAATAATTACAAAAAAGCAAAAAAATAAATTTTACAAGGAAAATTGCTATCAAAGAGTAGCCAATAATCAATATTAGTTCACCATGGTTATATTGCATTAAAAAATTGAGCATCTGGTAATCACCCAATTTATTCACAACCGTCGGATCAAAAATTATTGCTACATAAGCTCCAATAAATCCAATTCCAAGGAGATCCACCATTGAGGACATTAAAAAAAGAAGTGTTATTGGAAATATTTTTTTCCGCTCTGTCCCAAGAAGGAATTTTAAGCTTTGATAATATGACATGGACTTAAGAATATTGCTTTAATATCTTCAGGAAACTACTTTCGCTAACAGAGTTCACTTTATCAATTATTAACTATTTCCATACTTTCCATGGAGCAGAATTAGACGCATACAATTCTTCTAAATATTTTTTTTCGGCAATGGTGTCCATCGGTTGCCAAAAACCATGATGTTTATATGCATATAATTCATTTTTTTTAGTAATGTTCTGAAGTGGCTCAGCTTCCCATGAAACATTATTCCCTGAAATATAATCTATGACAGAAGGCTCAAGAACAAAGAATCCGCCGTTAATCCAAGAGTTTCCAATGTCAGGTTTTTCATTGAATTGAGATACTGCATCGTCTTCATCAATATTTAAAATACCAAATCTACCCGGCGGATTTACTGCGGTAACGGTAGCCATTTTTTTATGAGACTTATGAAAATTTACCAATGAATTTATATCTATATTTCCAACTCCATCCCCATATGTAAATAAAAAGGATTCATCTGGCTCAAGGAAATCTTTAATTTGCTTTAATCTACCCCCAGTAAGAGTATTGTCTCCAGTATCAACACAGGTAACTGACCAATTCTCTTTGGTATTTCTAAGGACAGATGTTGAATTATTTTCAAGATCAAATGTTACGTCAGTATTTCGTAAATGATAGTTATTGAAGTACTCTTTGATAAAAAATCCTTTATAGCCACAGCAAATAATAAATTCATTGATTCCATAGAAATCAAAGATTTTCATGATATGCCATAGTATTGGCATTCCCCCAATCTCAACCATAGGCTTAGGTCTGCTATGAGTCTCCTCAGATAATCTGGTTCCAAGTCCCCCAGCTAAAATTACTGCTTTCATTTAATTTTTAATTTAATTTTAAGTGGATATTCTAACATTAGTAATATAAGTATCTAGATGTTAAATTTTTTTACTCGCCATTATAAAATTAAATTATTTCATTAAATTCTAAGAGTATTTAATTTAATTCCAATATAATAGCTATAAAGAAAAATACTCTAGCTCAAAGTTACGTGCTACAGAAAATTTCAAATTTTAACGTTGCTATAATTTTTTAAGGATAAGTTATGAATGACTTTATTAGAGTGCCCTATGGATCGACAGTTCACGGGGAAGAAGAAATTGCTGCGGTGGTGGAAGTTCTTAATACAACCACTCAAATGTCTAAAAATGTTAGTTTATTTGAAGAAAAAATTGCTAGCTCATTTAGTAAAGACAAGGGAGTAATGGTTAATTCAGGCTCATCAGCTCTCTATATCTTGATAGAAGCGCTTAACCTTCCAAAAGGATCAGAAGTAATAACTCCTGCTCTTACGTTTGCTACCACTGTAGGTTGCCTTGTTAAAAATGATTTAATACCTCATTTTGTTGATGTTGGTGTGAACTCTTATACCATCGACATTGATCAGCTTGAGGCTGCTATCAATGACAATACATCTGCAATAATTGCTCCAGATTTAATGGGAAATATTTGTCAATGGGAAAAAATAAAGGACATAGTTACAAAAAAAAATAAGAATATTAAAATAATTAATGACTCAGCAGATACCTTAGGAGCAAAATTATTTAATAAGCCAACTGGCTCATACTGCGATGCAGCCATTACAAGCTTCTATGGATCTCATGTCATTAATGGTGCTGGTAATGGAGGAATGCTTGTAACAGATTCTACTGAAGTCTATGAGAAAGCAAGATTGCTTCGCTCTTGGGGTAGAAGTTCTTCACTTTTTAGTGAAAGCGAAGCTATTGAGAACAGATTTAATATTGATCTGGATGGAGTGCAATATGATGCAAAGTTTGTTTTTCAGGAAATTGGCTATCAAATGGAACCATCAGAGATCAGCGCAGCTTTTGCTCTTGTGCAATATAAAAAATTAGCTTTAAACATCCAAGCTAGGCAAGATAACTTTAGAATTCATTATGAATTTTTAAGCCAATATGATCAATTTTTTGATTTACCGTTTCAAAACCCTGATTCTGAAACTGCATGGCTTGCTTTTCCTATGATAGTTAAAGACAACGCACCATTTAGCAGAACTGAACTGCAGATATTTTTAGAAAATAGGAATATTCAAACTAGAGTGGTTTTCACTGGAAATATTTTACGGCAGCCAGGCTATAAAGGTATTAAATGCATTGGTAAAGCTGATGATTTTATAAATGCAGATAGGGTAATGATTGGGGGTATTTTGCTTGCTTTACATCATGGCTTAACGGGTGAAATGATGGATCATATTCATGTTTCTATTTCATTATTTCTTGAGCAGTACAAATAATAGTTATATTTACTGATGCAAAAATGGATAAAGAGTAATTTTAGATATTCATATAACTTAATTTTTTTGAAGTCAGGATGACTAGATGATTTGCAAAACCATTAATGTCATTATGTCCTTTCAATGTTCGACTTATTATTGCCTTAAACTCATTTAAAAATGGTTACATAAAAAAATGCCTCTCCTTTCCATTTGCATTCCAACATTTAATAGAAAGCATTATCTAGAGAATGTTTTAGCTCAAATTCAAGGGCTGTTGCAGAATCAAGATCTAGATCTTGAGATATGCATATCTGATAATTGCTCTGATGATGGAACATGGGAATACATCAATGAAGTTGCATCCCAATCTTCGAAAATTAAAATCAAAAGACAGGCTGAGAACATAGGAGGGAATCGTAATCTAATTGATATAACATCCATCGCTTCTGGAAAGTGGATACTAGTTATAGGAGATGATGATACCCTTATAGAAGAAAACTTATTAAAGCTGACCTCCATTCTTCCTTCCCTCGATAGTTATGAATATGTTCTTCTTAATACTAAAATCTCTGAAGATCAAAATCTATTTAAAATGCAAGATGGTCCCTTGAGCAAAGCGCGACTTGAAAGCAATCTTGCTGAGGGAATTTATAACTTTGGGTTTTGTGGTTCTCATTTAATAAGCCAGAAAGTTGCAAAAACTATGAGGAAAAGAAATTATGAGGATTTAAGAAGTTGGCCAAGTTTTGGAACTTTTATTTATTCAGCTTTCAGAAAAGATACTTACTTTTTTTCTCTTCCTGTGGCTTGGCAAGATAGGAATGGTCATGCTATGGAGTGGCAAGCCAATCACTGGCTCCAACTTGTTTTTAGACAACTGCAAATTTTTAGAATCAACTATCTAGATGGTGTTAAAGACTCGTTTCGAAAAAGGCTAATCAGAAAACATCTTTTTTCAATTCAGTTTATAAAAATTTATTATAGTTCTTTTCTTTATCTGCCTAAGGATACATATAAAATTATTCATGGATATGAATATACACAGCTATTAAATGATCTGCCTAGCTATCTATCTTCTCTTCATAGAGCATTAGTATTTATACCTACTCTCATGCCATTAAAAATACATTATTTTTTTATTAGATATGTTCTTCAAAAAAATCTAAACAAATATATTTTTACAGGCAATCTAGACGAAAAAGATGGTTTAACGCAAGATCCAGAAATTTTAACTAAAAGCATTAAAGAGATCGAATCTAATAATCTTTTTAAGAAAGGTTCAGTTTGTTTTTTTAACTATAATCTTGCGTTTGGCGGCACTGAAAAAGTAATAGTCTCACTTGCAAATAATTTTATTGCCTCAGGAAGACAAGTTACGATATTGACTGTTTCAGATGAGAATGACTTTAAGAGCAGCATTCATCCAGATATTAAGTTAGTTTGCCTAGGTCTCACTAAAATTAGGAGTTCTATCCCTTCATTAGCATCTTACCTTTTCAGCAATAGAGTAGATAATTTTATTGCTAATGTTTGGCCAATAACATCATTAAGCTTTTTTATCAGAATATTTCGTTGGAACACGCGATTAATTTTTATTGAGCATTGCCATTTATCTGAGCAATACAAAGATAATCCGATATTTTTTAGAGTCTTGCAAAAACTTTCTATCTATATTTCTCATCGATTTGCTCATTCAATAGTTGCAGTCTCTAATGGAGTGAAAGATGATTTAATAACCACAGGGTTAGGCAGAGATTACATCAAAGTTATATATAATCCTGTAGTTTCAAAATCAAGCCATAAGATGGATGAGACTAATTTAGCTATTCATTCATGGAGTCAGTCTTTAAAAATTAAACTCATAGCAGCAGGTGAGCTTAAACCTCAAAAGAATTTCTTAAATCTACTTGATGCAGTCTATTATGCAAAAAACGAACTTGGTCTTAACCTGAGCTTATTGATTTTGGGGGATGGGGCGCAGAGATCTATGATCGAAAATAAGATTTATAACCTAGACCTTAAAGATAATATTTTTTTAGCAGGATGGGTTGATGATCCGTTGCCGTACTTTAAATCAGCAGATTTATTTGTCTTGTCTTCAGATTATGAAGGGTTTGGCATGGTTATCGCCGAAGCCCTGTCTCAGGGTTTGAACGTAGTTGCAACTGACTGCAAATCTGGCCCTAGTGAAATTCTCCAAAATGGCAGTTTAGGATTTCTATCTGAAGTCAAGAATTCTGAATCTTTAGGCAGAGCAATTGATTTTGCTTTAAAGAATCCAATAGAGCCCTCTAAACTTATAGCGCGATCCAATGACTTTTCTGAGAAAAAAGTGACCAGCCTCTATGAAGAAATTATTATTTAATTTAGTAGTAAAAATAGAATATTATAGAAGTCTAATCCAATTTAAAGTGATGAAAGGAATATGAATAAAACCTTCTGGAAAGATAAAAAGGTTTTGATTACAGGTGATAGCGGCTTTAAAGGAGCCTGGCTCTCTCTGGTCCTAAATTCAGCAGGCGCAAACATCCAAGGTTTGTCTAGCTCAGAGTTAAATAATAATTATGAGCTTTTCAAGAATCTAAGAATTTCAGAGATATCTAATACGATAGATGCAGACATAAGGGATCTATCTGCAGTTCAAAAAATCTTTAATAACTTTGAACCAGAAATTATTTTTCACCTAGCTGCCCAACCATTAGTTCGAGAGTCTTACCTTGATCCAATTAATACCTATAGCATTAATGTCATGGGAACTCTTAATATTTTAGAAGCAGTGCGCAATTCAAAATCTATTAATTCTGTAGTTATGGTCACCACAGATAAATGTTATGAAAATAAAGAATGGGAATGGGGTTATAGAGAGATTGATCCATTAGGCGGTCATGATCCTTACAGTAGTAGCAAGGGATGCGCTGAAATTTTAATTCAATCGTATCAAAAATCTTTTTTTTCTGATCAAAAAAAATCTCCAGGTATTAGCTCGGTTAGAGCAGGCAATGTTATAGGTGGCGGAGATTTTTCTCATGACAGGCTAATTCCTGATCTATATCAAGCCATTGCGCAAAAAAATAAAATGCTTATCAGAAATCCTCTTGCAACACGACCCTGGCAACATGTCCTTGAACCTATTTCTGGATACATTAAAGTTGCTGAGGAATTATTTGAATCTGGTGCAGTTGGAAATGATAGTTGGAATTTTGGGCCTCATCTTACAGACATCAGAACAGTGCAAGAAGTCTCAGAATTATTCTGTTCCGCTTGGGGCATTAAAGATATTTTAGAGCATAATTCTGACAGCAATCAGCCTCATGAAGCTAAATCCCTGAGTCTGGACATAAGTAAAGCTTTTTTTAACCTAAACTGGTCTCCAAAGTGGACCCTAGAAAATTCAATTGTAAAAACAGCTAGTTGGTATAAAACTTATTTTGATAAAAAAGATACTCTGGCTTTAAGCTATCAGCAGATAGAAGAGTATTTTTCTCATTAATTATTCGTTATAAAGTATATGTAAATGAATAGTTCTACCTACAAAGTTTCTGTTGTGATCCTATCCTATAATCAATCTGAATATATTGAAGAGGCAATTCATAGTGTTTTAAATCAAACTTTTAAAAATTTAGAAATCATTATTTCAGATAATGGATCTACTGATTCTACTAAAGAAATCATTCAAAGTTTTTTATATGATGAAAGAGTGATCTTTCTTGATTACAAAGATAATCAGTCAATTTCTCTTAGACAAAATCAAGCAGCTAATAGAGCAACCGGTGATTTCATTAGCTTGCTGTATGCAGATGATTATTACTTACCTTCTAAAATTGAACATCAGCTAGACATTTTCTCATCACTTTCAAAAGAATGGGGCGTTGTTCACGGACCAGGAATAGAGTTGGAGGCTGAAACTGGTAATCAACAATTAATTTCTTCCACTGCTGCTCATGGAGACTGTCTTAACAAGCTATTTAGTGACTATGCAGATGGTTTTATTAACCCAATTGCACCATTGGTAAGAAAAGAAGTGTATTTAGAATTTCCATTATATGAAGATATTTTTAGCGAAGGCGAATCTCTCTATTGGAGAATTGCAACTAAGTACAAGTTTTTCTATTCAGATGTCCCACAGGTAGTTATGAGATACCACGAAAAAAATATGGGCAAAGCAATAAAAAAAAATATGGACATGCATTTAATTTGCCTTGACCGACTGAGAGTTAGCAAATATTTTCCGATAGATGCATTCCCATTACTTCAAAAATATAGAGCTCAAATTATTATTAGTAATGCTTGGCATTGCTTGAGAACAAATTTTGAGATCATGTGGGCAAAAAAATTAATATTAAAGTCTATTAAATCTTACCCAAAATCATTACTAAACTTGAGATACCTAGTTGGAATGATTTTTATTCTGATGCCGCAAAGTTTAATTTATCTAGTAAACAAAATTATTGACGTACTGTTTCGAAAAAAATTTATTGCCCCACTTGAGGATTATTACAATTAACAGAAAAGATAGTAAAAAAACTTATTTGCTAACTTTCTATATAGCAAATTTATCTAAATGCGTGAAATATAACAAATGAAAATTCATATAGTTGATTATGGAATGGGTAATATTTTTTCAGTCCAAAAGAAACTACTTCAAGAAAATGCAAAGGTGTCGATATCCTCTGAGCGTCAAGATATTTTGAAAGCAGATAAAATTATTTTATTAGGTGTGGGGCATTTCAAAAAGGCTATGGATAACTTGCAAGCATTAAATTTGATAGAGCCATTAAGCGATTTTGCTCTTATCCAAAAGAAACCAATATTAGGAATTTGCTTGGGAATGCAGTTAATGGCAAAGTTTAGTGAAGAAGGTAATTCTCAAGGGCTAGGATGGGTTGATGCTTCTGTTAAAAAATTTAAAACATCTGATACCAAAAAATTTAAGATACCCCATATGGGATGGAATACTATAAATTTATCTAAAGAAAGTTCTCTTATGCATGATATCTCTGCAGATGAAGAGTTTTACTTTGTACATTCATTTTTTATGAAACCAAATAATTCAGAACTTATGCTCAATGAAACAAAGTACATTGAAAATTTTTGTTCAGGTATTGAGCAGGAAAATATTTTTGGCGTTCAATACCATCCTGAGAAAAGCCATGATTCTGGTAGAACTCTTTTAAGAAATTTCATCTCTTTATAACTAATATCACGTGTTTAGACCAAGATTAATCCCAGTCCTGCTTTTAAGAAAAAATGCCTTAGTAAAATCAGTAAAATTTAAAAACTATAACTACATTGGGGATCCAATTAATGCGGTCAAGATCTTTAATGAACTAAAAGCAGATGAGCTTGTTCTCTTAGATATTGATGCAACTCTCGAGGGTACAAGAATTTCATCTGATGTTATTAAAAGAGTTGGCGAAGAAGCCAATATGCCTTTTTCTGTTGGTGGAGGCATCAGTTCAATCGAGGATATCAGAGAAGTTATTTCTTGCGGAGCTGAAAAAGCTATTTTAAGTTCTCACGCAATTAAAAATCCTCTACTAATTAAAGAGGCTGCCGAGAATTTTGGCTCCTCAACAATAGTAATATGCATTGATGTAAAGAAAAAATTTTTAGGAAAATCAGACTATGTATTTATTAAAAATGGCAAGGAAGCAACTCAATATAAGCCAATTGAGTTCGCAAGAATAGCTGAAGAAATGGGAGCAGGAGAAATCATAATTCAGTCAATTCCCAAAGATGGAAGCATGGAAGGGTATGACATAGATTTAATTAAAAGTATTTCCAATGCAGTGACTATTCCTACAGTAGCCTTGGGAGGAGGAGGTAGCCTTGAAGATTTTAGAGCGGCTTTTCAATCTGGAAATGCAAATGGAATTGCTGCTGGTAGTTTCTTTGTATATCAGGGAAATAATAAAGGTGTTTTAATAAACTATCCTTCTAGGGAAGATATCATTAAACTAGCCGATCTTATTTAGCACTTCCTTAAATTCATTAGAGAGAAATAAAAATGGAAAATTATAAAATCTGTCAACGATGCGTCATGGATACATCTGATCCTGAGATTACCTTTAATAAACATGGTTTTTGCAATCATTGCGAAGCATTTTTAGAAGAATCAAAAATTATTAAGCCGCAAGGTCGGGATAGAGATCTTCAACTGAACAATTTGATTTCAAGTATTAAACAAGCCGGTAAAAACCAAAAGTATGATTGCTTGATAGGCGTTAGCGGGGGAGTGGATAGTAGTTATGTTGCATATATTGTTAAGGAGTTAGGTCTTAGGCCGCTAGCGGTTCATATGGATAATGGCTGGAACTCTGAAGAATCTGTAAAAAATATAAGAAATTTATGCACAAATCTTGATATTGATTATGAGAGCTATGTTTTAGATTGGGATGAATTTAAAGATATACAGTTGTCTGTTTTAAAGTCCTCTATTGTTGAGGTTGAAATTCCTACTGATGTAGCGATTGTTTCTATTTTACATAAAGTCGCCTCAAGGAATAACATTAAATTTATTATTGGAGGAGGTAATTATGCTACGGAAGGGATATTGCCTGATTTATGGTTTTATAATCCCAAGGATCTTAAACTACTTAAAGGTATACAAAAGATTTTTGGATCCAAGAAACTTAAGACATTCCCTACTTTTGATTGGAAGGCTGAAGTTTATTACAAAGTCTTTCGAAGAATTAAAATGGTCTACTTGTTAAATTTACTCCCGTTTAATAAATCTGAAGCATTGCTAACTTTAAAAGAGAAAGTTGGATATCATGAATATGGTGGGAAGCATCATGAATCAGTTTATACTAGATTTATACAATCTTATTTTCAACCGGTTAAATTTAATTTAGATTATAGAAGAGCTACTTTTTCTTCCCAGATTTGTTCTGGTGATATTTCTAGAGATGATGCAATAGAGTCCCTGAAAGAATTGCCATATGAAATAAATCAAGTCAATATAGACAAGGATTATGTAAGCAAAAAGTTTGGAATAACTCTTGAAGAGTTTGAGGATATTCTAAATACTCCTCCGAAATCATATAAAGACTATCCTAATGACGAAAAATGGTTAACTTTCATCTATAATCTTTATAAAAAATATATTAAGAGCTAGTTGTTGGCAGGAAAGCATTAAAACTTCCTTTAATTATCCTTAGACTTGTTTTTCTCACTCTAGGCAATATGAAATTAAAATCTACAAAAATTGGTATTATTGGCTTAGGCTATGTTGGATTACCTTTGGCTCTTGAATTCAGTCATCAGTTTTCTGTAGTAGGGTTTGACATCAACTCTAATAGAATTTCAGATCTTAAGAAAGGCAAAGATTTTACGAATGAAGTCGAGACATCAAATTTAAGAAAAGCTAAAAATATAATTTTTTCATCAAATACACAAGATCTTGAAAAATGTAATTTTTATATTGTGACTGTTCCCACGCCAATTAATGAGGATAAAAGTCCTGATCTTGGCCCTCTATTCAGTGCCTCAAAACTTATAGCTAAATTACTAAAGAAAGGCGATGTGGTAGTCTATGAGTCAACAGTATATCCCGGCGCAACTGAAGAAGATTGTGTTCCCATCCTTGAAAAAATTTCTGGGTTAACGTTAAATCAAAACTTTCATGTAGGCTACTCGCCTGAAAGGATTAATCCGGGTGATAAGACTCATCGCCTCCCTAATATTAAGAAAGTAACCTCTGGATCAGACAAAGAATCTGCAGATTTTATTGATGAAGTCTACAAAAAAATTATTTTGGCTGGAACTTACAAGGCAGAAAGCATTAAGGTAGCTGAGGCTGCAAAAGTAATTGAAAATACTCAAAGAGATTTAAATATTGCACTTATTAATGAGTTAGCTATTATTTTTGATCTCATGGGCATAGATACTGAAGCAGTTTTAAAGGCAGCAGAAACAAAATGGAATTTTTTACCCTTTAGGCCAGGCTTGGTTGGAGGGCATTGCATTGGGGTAGACCCATACTATCTAACGCATAAATCTGAAAGTCTTGGATACAGTCCTGAGATTATATTATCTGGGCGACGATTAAATGATGGAATGGCATCTTTCGTCTCTTCTCAGTTATTGAAACTCCTTGCTCAAAAAAGTATTAAAATTGATTCTGCAAAAATTCTTATATTAGGCTTATCTTTTAAGGAAGATTGTCCTGATATTAGAAATACTAAAGTTATAGGCATCATAGATGAATTGCTTGAATATAATTGTAAAGTTAGTGTCTTCGATCCTTGGGTTAGCAAGATAGAAGCAAAACAAGAGTATGGACTTTCTCTTTTGGATACTCCTCAGCCTAATGAATACGATGCTATTATTCTAGCTGTAGCTCATAAGGAATTTAAGAAGATGGGGATTAAAAAAATTCGCTCTTATGGAAAATCAAAGCATGTTGTGTATGATTTAAAGTATTTATTTTCTGCGGAGCAGGTTGATAAAAGGCTCTAATCATATGATCCAGTATTCAAAAATTACAGAACATCTCCTTAAAAATAAAAAAACATGGCTGATTACTGGAGTTGCGGGTTTTATTGGTAGCAACTTATTAGAGACTTTACTTAAATTGAATCAAAAAGTGGTAGGACTAGATAATTTTTCTACTGGGAACGAAGAAAATTTAGTTGAAGTTCAGTCATTGGTATCAAAGAAAAATTGGTCAAATTTCACTTTTATTAAAGGTGACATTTCTAGCCTGAAATCTTGCAATACAGCATGCAAAGATATTGACTATGTACTTCATCAAGCTGCAATAGGGTCAGTGCCTCGTAGCCTAAAAGATCCCATTCAAACTAATGCAAGTAATATAACTGGGTTTTTAAATATGTTGGTTGCCGCAAGAGATGCCGGAGTTGAGAGCTTTGTTTATGCTGCGAGCAGTTCAACTTATGGCGATCATAAAAAATTACCTAAGAAAGAACATATTATAGGAAACCCTCTTAGTCCTTATGCTGTTACAAAATACGTGAATGAACTATATGCTGATGTATTCTATAAATCATATGGTTTTAACTCCATTGGATTGAGATATTTTAATGTTTTTGGAAAGAGGCAAACGCCTAAAAGCACATATGCAGCCGTCATTCCAAAATGGATCCACTCCATTCTCTTAGATGAAGATATTTTTATTAATGGTGACGGGAAGACTAGTCGAGACTTTTGCTTTATCGATAATGCAGTTCAAGCAAATATACTTGCAGCTACCACACAAAAAAAGGAGGCATTAAATAATATTTACAATATTGCTCTGGGTGATAGGACAACACTTAATGAGTTATATAAGCTTATCCAATCCTATATCTATAAAAAAAATAAAATTTTGCATTCCAAACTATATTACCGAGATTTTAGGGAAGGGGATGTTCGGCACTCTCAAGCAGATATATCCAAAGCTAAAAAGTTGCTTGGCTATCGCCCTGGTTATCGAGTAGGAGTTGGAATTAAAGATACGATTGATTGGCATTTAGATAAATAAAAGTATAAAAAATGTGTGGAATAACAGGGTTTTTTAAGCCGGACGGAATGGCATTTTCTGACGCTGAGAAAGTCATTAGAGAGATGACAGATTCTTTAATTCATAGAGGCCCAGATGACTCTAATGTATTTTCCAATAAGGCAAGCGGACTATTTTTAGGTCATAGGCGACTATCAATTCTTGATACTTCAAAAGGTGGACTACAACCAATGTATTCCAAAAATAGAGATCTCATAATTGTCTTTAATGGTGAGATATATAATCATCTTGAATTACGTGACGACTTAGAGAGTGATAATCCCTCTCTTGAATGGGCGAGTACCTCTGATACAGAAACATTGCTGGCAGCATTTGAAATCTGGGGTATTAAAGCTACCTTGCCAAAGCTTAGAGGTATGTTTGCTTTAGCTTTATGGGATTTAACTAACCAAGACTTTTATCTAATTCGAGATAGGTTTGGAGAAAAACCCCTATATTTTGGCTGGATTGATATTGGCAAAAAACACGGTGTATTTGCTTTTGCTTCTGAGTTAAAAGCGCTGAAAAAATTTCCAAATTTTTGTAATCAAGTTTCAAAAAAAGCATTGATTCAGTATTTTAGCCATATGTATATTCCTTGTCCTTTAAGTATTTTTGATGGGGTCTTTAAACTGGAGCCAGGATGTATTTTGCAAATTAGATCCTTGCCACCAAAGAATCAAATGGATTCTGATCCTCATCCATCTTCAGATAAGATATTTCAACATGGCAGCTTATCAATTACTAAATGGTATGATTTAGCAAGTGTTGTGAATAAAGCATCTAAAAATTTATTTACAGATTTTAACGAAGCTTCTGATGCTCTAGAGAGCGAATTAAATAAAGTTATCAATCTGCAAAGCTTATCAGATGTTCCTTTAGGCGCATTTTTATCTGGCGGAGTTGATTCTTCAGCAATTGTTGCGCTGATGCAAAAGCAGAATTTGAAACCCATTAAAACTTTTACCATTGGTTTTGAGGATCCTAATTTTGATGAATCTCCATATGCGCGCGATGTTGCTGAACACTTAAATACTGATCATTCCGAGCTCCTTGTCACTGCACAGGATGCTCAAGCAATCATACCGTCAATACCTGAGCTATACGATGAGCCATTTGCTGATTATTCTCAAATACCAACCTATTTTGTGTGTAAATCTGCAAGGCAAGCTGTCACTGTTTCATTGTCTGGTGATGCTGGGGATGAATTATTTGGAGGCTACAATAGGTATCTAATGGCACCTCTACTATGGGGAAAAGTAAGCTGGTTACCAAATTTCATAAGAAAATATATTGGTAAGTTAGTCACTGTGATTCCTATATCAGTTTTAGATTATTCTTTGAACTTATATAGTAAGTTGCTTCGAAAAGATAAGCCATTTAATCAATTTGGAGACAAGGTTCATAAGTTTGGTAATAGACTTATGGATGTCAAAACAGAAGATGATTTATTTCTCCACTTAATCTCAGAACCTGCTGCAGAAAAATTAATTGTAAATGATTCTCTTTGGTCGCAATCACAAAATTGCTCAAAAGATGATAAAAAGCCTTCTTTTTTAAAAGATCCTCTCCCTTTAAATGGAATAGGTGACTTTGCATCAAAGATGATGTATCGAGATACATTAAACTACTTAACCGATGACATTTTATGTAAGGTTGACAGGGCTGCCATGGGGGTTAGCTTGGAAACAAGAGTTCCATTTTTAGACCATAAAATTGTTGAATTAGCCTGGAGAATTCCTCCTGAAATGAAAATTACTGGATCGACAGGCAAATCTATTCTTCGTAATATCCTATACAAACACGTACCTAAAAATTTAATTGAAAGGCCTAAGGCTGGGTTTAGTATTCCTCTTGCTGATTGGCTTAAAGGTCCTTTACAAGAATGGGCTAACGAATTGCTTGAAGAGGAGCGCCTGGAGCGAGAAGGTTACTTAAACGCCAAATATGTTCGCAAGCTATGGAAAGAGCATCTTGAAGGCACGCGAGATTGGACATTTCGTCTATGGAGCATCTTAATGTTTCAAAGTTGGCTTCAAAGTAATAAATAAATTTAGATAAAAGTTCAATTAAGGCTTTGTGCACTTTATAATAAACAATAATTTTATTTTCTATATCCTAAATGAGTTTTCTAAAAAAAATTAATCTTCCAGAAAAAACTTTAATTGCTAAGGGTTTTATAGATGCATATTTACGGACAAAATTATCTTTGTATTTGTTCATAGCTTCTTTGATTTTTAGTATGGCACTTATTCAGACTTCAGTGCCCAGCTTTTATGTTGGTGCTACATTGAGGGAGAATGAGACCGTTTCAGTTGGAAGCTTGCAATCTGCTAGTGGAGGCGGAGCTTTAGCAATATTAGGTGGAGGGGACACTGGAAGGAATGCAACGTTTAATGAGTTTCGTTCAAATGTCTATTCGTATGTAGTTGCAAAAAAAATGTGGGATAAAGGATGGTCGCAAAAAGTATTTGCTGGCGGAAACACGGATATTGATCCCTCTAAGATAACAAAAGGACATGGTCTGTCTTCAAAATTGAAAGCTTTTATTTTGGGATATGAGTTAAGTGAGTATTTTACTGCTCGTGATTTATATCAATATATTAATAATGTTGTACAAGTTACAAAGGAAATTAAAGGAACCAATATTGCAGTATTTATGTATACCGATGATAGGGAATTTGCGAGAGAATTGATTGATGACATTATCCGAGTAACAGATCAACATGCGAAAGATGACGAAGTCGCTAGGTCAAAAGTGACGATTGAAGGCACTCTTAAGCAAATAGCAGTGTCTAGAAATTCGGCGATTACTGCATCTTTAGCTTCAACTGTTAATAACGAATATTATAAGATTGCCGCTACTGATAACGATCTCCCTTATCACATTTATTTTATTGATCCTGCATATGCTTCCGAAGTGCCAGTATCACCAAATCCTCCAGCTATCATTCTTTCGAACATAATAATATCCATCTTTATATCTCTTCTTATCAGTTTTGTTCGTAAGAACAAAGAAGATTTATGGTAAATGAGTTTTTCGAGTTTAAAGATTATGGCGGCACTTTATCTTTTTATATATTTGAACTAGCAAATTTTTCTACTCTTGCAATATTTGCAATTATTTTGTATCACTGCAAATATATTAGCGTTAACTCATTGATCGTTTGGATTGGGCTTTTCCTTGTTCCCCTCCTACTAAATTACTTTGCCTTGTCTCCCATGCTTTTTCCCGATCAATTTACATACACTAAAGAAGCAGTTGCCCTTAAATCTTCAGGATTGTCCTCTGAGGTTATTCTTGCTCAAAATGATGGCAGAATGGATTCAGTATTTTCAGTATTTGTTAATCCAGTTACCTTAGCTACGAGAATACTTGGACTAGCTCCAATTCCTAATTTTATGACACTTACGTCTCTCGCATTTGCGAATAAATTTTTTTTATTCTTAACTTTTCTTTGGGTAAAGAAATATTTTCATAATGAAAATGCTCTATTGGTAGCATTTCTTATCCCAAGCTTAGTTCTTTTTTCTTCTCTCTCGCTTAGAGATAATCTTGTGATAATTTTTTCCATGATATTTTTGATTAATATGTTAAGAGGGAAACCTGTTGTGGCATTACTTTTTGCTTACCCTTTAATAACTCTCAAGATTCAAATGCTGTTTATTTTAATGCTTTATTTTATAGGATCAATATTTTTTAAAGCAAATAAAAGCTTTCTTCGATTGGGTATTTTTTCTTTTGTAATATTAATCTTCGCCCTAATTTTTGAAGAGTTAATTCTTGATGTTCTTAATTATTATCGAAGAGGGTTTTTTGCAGAAAACCTTATAATTGGTGACGGAGGGAGGGGCTATGCAGCGTTTGGCTTGTATGCAGAAGCATTTATAGACATGCTAACGTTAGAATCACTCTTTGAACTTTTTGTGGTGGCCCTAACAGGTTTGCCAAGGCTGATGGTGATGCCGCTTCCATGGAATTGGGATAATATCTTGTACCCGATACAATTCATGGAAAGTCTTTTATTGGTCTATTTATACTATTGGATTCCTAAACGATATAATATTTTACATAACCAAGAATTTATTTTTTTAACATATTGTCTTATATTTGGCTTGATGATTTATTCATTACTTGTGTTTAATGAGGGGACATTTATAAGATACAGATTTGCTTTATTTTATCCGTTTATATTTGCTGTTTTTTATCTCGGGCAAAAAACCGAAGGAATAAAAAAAGTAGATGATTAAGAATTTTCTAAGATTCCTCTAAGATAATCACCATATTTATTCTGTGGAGCATCGAGTGCTAACTTAGCAAATTCTGATTTCGAAATAAAATTTTGATTATAAGCAATTGCTTCTAAGCAACCTATTTGAATTAATTGCCTATTTTGCATTGTTTGAACAAAATGTGCTGCTTCAAGTAATGAGTCTGGAGTTCCTGCATCTAACCATGCGGTTCCGGAATCTAGTAGCAAAACATCTAATGAATTATTTGCAAGGTATAGATTATTTAAATCAGTAATTTCAAGCTCTCCTCTCGCTGAAGGAGAAAGGGATTTAGATAATTCACATACTGATGAATCATAAACATAAAGTCCTGTCACGGCATAGTTAGATTTAGGGGTTTGCGGCTTTTCTTCAATTGAAATTACAGCAAAGTTTTGATCAAATTCAACTACACCGTACCTCTGAGGATCTGGAACTTTATAAGCAAATATTTTTGCTCCAGTGAATTCTTTATTAATTAGATTATTCATATTCTCAATAATCTGATTGCCATAAAAAATATTATCTCCAAGAATTAGCGTAACATTATCACCTGCTATAAATTCCTCTCCAATTATAAATGCTTCTGCAATTCCATTAGGATGATCTTGAGCTGCATAGGAAAGTCTGATTCCTATCTTTGCACCATCACCAAATAGCTTTTTAAAGAGAGAAATATTGTCAGTGGTAGAGATAATTAACACTTCTTTTATTCCTGCAGATAACAGATTTGCGAGGGGATAGTATATGAGGGGCTTGTCATAAATTGGTAAAAGCTGTTTTGAAACACTTATTGTTGATGGGTGAAGCCTAGTTCCAAGACCTCCTGCTAGAATTATTCCCTTCATATTTTCCCCTTAACCCAGTCTTGATTACCGAGATACCAATTAATTGTTTCTTCAATACCCATTTTTAAATCATAACTAGGATTAAAATTTAATGTATCTGTTATATGCGATGAATCTATTGCATAACGAAGATCATGTCCTAGACGATCTTTTACAAATTCAACCTGATTAAAATATGAAGTAGTTGTTGGTATTTTATGATCCAAGTAATTACAGATCATTTTAGTTAAATCAAGATTTGAAATTTCTTGATTAGCACCAATAGTAAATGTATTAAATTCAGATAAAGAGTCTCCAGCGGCGATTAGCGCTGCAATATGATCATCTACATGAAGCCAATCTCTAATATTTTGTCCATTGCTATAGATAGGTATCTTCTGACCATTCATAGCATTAAAAATTATTTTAGGAATTAATTTCTCTGGGTTCTGCCAAGGACCATAATTATTCGAGCAATTGGTAATAACTGATTTTATGCCATAAGTTTTGTGCCATGCTCTAACCAGAAGATCAGAGCTTGCCTTTGAAGCAGAGTAGGGAGAGTTAGGCTTATATGATGAAAGCTCATTAAATGCATTGTCTTCAAACCCCAGGCTACCAAAAACTTCATCTGTAGAAATATGAACAAATATAAAGTCTTTAGGAAGAGTCTCTTGTAAGGACCGAACTGATTGAAGCATATTAAATGTCCCAACAATATTTGTATTAATAAATGCACCTGGATCTTCGATTGATCTATCAACATGACTCTCTGCAGCTAAATGAAATATTTTATTAGGTTTAAAATCATTAATTATCTGATGAACATTCTCAAAGTTTCCAATATCCACTTTTTGGAAGTTATATCTGTCATTTGTTTCCCTTCCTTCAAGAGCTTCAGGCATCGATGCATAAGTGCAGTTATCAAGATTTAGAATTTCAAAAGAAGTTGAATCAATTAACTTTCTTACCAATGCAGAGCCGATAAAACCTAATCCACCAGTAATTATTACTTTCATTAAAAAATATCCCCAATAGATTTCAAGCTTTTTCCAATTTTATCTTTTGCAGAAAAAACAATATCAGAGTTTTTACAAGGAAGCTTTATATCAAGATCCTTGTCAAAAATTGAAATTGAAACATCACTTGATTGATTGTAGTAATTTGAAATCTTGTATGTAATTTCACAATTATCTTCAAGTGTTAAAAATCCATGCGCAAAGCCAGCTGGTATAAAGACTTGTTTAAAATTATCTGCACTCAACGTTATAAATTCATGCTGAAGGTAGGTGGGTGAATTAGTTCTGAGATCAACTACTATATCAAGAATACTACCTCGCAAAACCCTTACTAATTTAGCTTGCTCATAAGGAGGTTTTTGAAAGTGCAGTCCTCTAAATGTGTTCTTTCTTTTAGAAAAAGAGTGATTTTCTTGAATAAAATCCTCGCTTATTCCCAGCTCAGCAAGAGCATCCTTTTGATATGTTTCTGACATAAATCCACGAAGGTCTTCATGCTTCAGGGGCAATAATTCGCATACTGAATTATTTAAGTGCCATTGAGTTGAAAACCTCATCAAAGAAAATCACTATAAGATTTTTCTAAATATTCTTCCAGGCATATTTCCCAATTCCTCATACGATCAAGATCCCTGAGCTGCAGTTTCTTGTTAACCAGTCTTTCTGATGGAGGGCGTGGTGCAAAATATTCATCTTTAAAATGATCTGAGCTTACTTTATTTAAGGTAATAATTTGATCTAGATCAAGGATTGAAAGAATTTTTTCAGCAACTTCAAATCTACCAGTAATACCTTGGCATACAAGGTTATAAAGACCCCACATTTCATTTTCAATAATTATTTTGGCGTTATTCGCAAAATCATGTGTATATGTTGGTGTACCAAGTTTATCATCGACAACATTTAAAGTAGTTGCGCCATCTTTAATTTGATTTAAGATTTTTGACACAAATTTCTTGTCTTTTTTTGGCCCACCGCCCATCATCCATCCAGCTCTTAACACAACTGGAAAATTTGCCTGCTCCAATACAAATCTTTCTCCAGCATACTTGCTTCTAGCGTAGTGACACAGCGGATTAGGTTGATCCCAATCATCATATATATCTTTTGAACCATCAAAAATACCAGCAGTTGAGATATACAAGACAGGGATATTCATTTTATTAGCTATATAAACAGCATTCTCAACTGAAGTAGTGTTGGTTAAATAAGTATCATCAATATTTTTTTCACAATATTCTAAATCTGTATAGGCGCCTATATGAAATAAATAATCAGGTTTAAAGTCCTTAACACTTTTAGAATAGGCTTCAAGATCTCGGAAATCTAAAAGCTCAAGCCAACTTTCATTTACATCGATATCAGTGCATTTCAATTCATACGACTCTTTAAATACAGAATAAAATGCTTCGCCAAGCATTCCACCACACCCACTCATAAAAATTTTTTTCATTAAATCTAATCTCCAATCACTGATAAATATTTTTTAAAAATAGTATCCTGCGAAAAATTATCTAAAAACTTTAGTCTAGCATTTGAGCCTATTAGCAATCTTTTATCAACATCATCAATTAGATTCACCAAGCTCTCAGTCCAATCGAGCATATTATAAATGAGAATTCCATCTTTATCATGCTCAATAAAATTTAGAACATTCCCAACAGCGGTGCAAACAGCTGGGATGCCAATTGCCATATATTGCAAAGCTTTTAAGCCACTCTTACCTGAGACCCAATCATTCTGGGGTAGGGGATAAATCCCAATATCAAAACGATGCAACTGATCAATTTCTTGTTCAGCGTTCCATTGCAAAACTTCTAAGTCTAAATTTTTATTCTCCATTTTAAAATTACCAATTACCATGAGCTTAAATTTTCTCTTTTTATAAAGCATCTCAAGAGAAGGCATTATCTGATCCAAGAATTCTCTCGATGAAAAAGTACCTGTCCATCCAATAACCGGCTCATGGTTGGCAATAGATGGAATAGACCTTGATTTAAATCGATCTGTTTCTAGCGACGGCGGAATAAACACAGCATTATTTTTTTTCGAGATACTTAAACACTTGCTTGCTAAATCAGGTGAGCTACAAATAATATGATCAGCATTGGCTATGAGGTATTCTGATTTTTTTTTAGACTTTAGTATAGACGCTAACCAATTGATACTTCCAAGCTCTTGCGTTAGCAAGTCATCTTCAATGTCAAAGATCACTTTTTTTGCAAGGCGCACATATATTCTTTCTAAGAGGGGCGGACCAAATGGAAATACATTCATAAAGATATATACGCAATCATATTTTCTAATTGAAAAAACTAAATACATTCTTCTGAGCAAACCCATTATAGTCCAAAAGATTTTCTGAAAAGTTCTGCCTTTTGTTGAGACCATGTTCCATAGTTGCATGCTCATAAAAGAATGCACAGTTATCTCGTAGCCTGCAGCCTGCAAGGCAGCAAAGTGAGGCTCAAATTTTAACCTTTGACCAGCTGCAACTTTTAGTGGGTATGGGCAAATAAATAATAGTTTTTTCATCTATGAGGTTAGTTGTGAATATATTGATTTATATTTTAGTACGCCACTTTCAAGTGAAAATTGATTTTTTGCAATCTCTGAACATTTTTTATGCATGGTTGAATCTTTGATTAGCTCTATTATGGCAATGCAATCTTGGCTTGTTAATTCGCTAGTAAAGTTATGGATAAAACCAATGCCCTCAGTCTCAATTAGATTTTTTATGTCTTTGTTGAATGCATTACATACAATTGGGACTCCACAAGCAAGAGCTTCAGCAATTTTTGTTGGCATTGATGCATTAATTGAATAATTTTCTTTTAAACAAAATCCAAGAAAATCAAATTTTGAAATTTCCGATGGCAGCATTTCCCTAAGAACAAATTTCACTACTAGATCAATATTTTTAATATCACTTTGTATTAAAATTTCTTCAATAATTTCTTTATTTTTATTTGTCAATACACGAAGTTCCAAAGGTATCGGAGTGTGCATTTTAATTTGCTTGATAAAAAAAAGAAATTTTTGAAAATCATAGGCTGTATCCACTGAGCCCAAATATCCAATAATAATTTTATTGTCATCTTTAATGTGATGTTTTCTTGTAAATTCATGAGAGTCTACACAAGTTGGAATTACCTTAATTTCAGATTCATTTTTTTTGAATACATCATAAATAATTTCTTTAGAAACATTAGTTAGGGTAATAATCGAATCAGATCTTCTAATTAGATAGCTTTCAAGCTGCTTAAAAAATCTATACTTCAATGATTTTTTTTTCCAGCCAAGCCGATCATGCTTCTCATCAGCCCAAAAACCTCTCATATCAAAAATCAACTTGAAATTAAACAAGGCTGAAAGCATTGGAATGCCAATACCAGGCATATAGCTTCTAATATGAACAATCTTTATATTGCACTTAAGAAATATATAAATTGGCAGACATATCAGGCTTACTATATTCGCAAGTTGCCCTAAACCCATATAGCCATTCCTATATTTTAATCTTACCCAATCAATTTCGTGTTTTGAGCAATCATGAATTAATAAATTTAGAGCTTCAGAGTTTGCTAGATCATGAAATTTTTCAAATGAGACCAAGGTAATCTTATAATCACTAGACAATTCTTCTAAATATTTAAAAACCTGCGAGTAGCCTAAAGGCTCCATCATTCCGTCTAACGAAATATACATTACCCCAGGCAGTTGTAAATTCTTCATAAGGTTAATTTTACTTTTGAACGATATATTTTGCTAATTAAAAGTTTTGGTAATATGCCAATAATTTAAAAAAATTCAACTATTTTCAAACTCTATATCTAATAAAAAACATTTCTTCAGTGTATAATACTTCGATGAAAATTTACTCTATACAATCAATCAAGACATCTTTTTTTATATTTTGCCTGGCTCTTTTTGCGTCCAATGTCTACGCACAAGAGGAAGCGAAATTCAATGAGATACTTGAGATGTTAAATGATAAAGGTAAGCCCGGCGGCGGCGGATCAGCAGCAGGAGGAATTGGTGGCACTAGGAGTTCCCTAGGTGGTGATGAGGGCTACAAATCATTTGTACAAAATGAACTTCAGAGCATTTTTAAACAACTAGATGCACTCTCAGAAACTGAGAAAGAAGAAATGTTATTTACTGAAATTAATGCCCAAAGAATTGAGCTAGCAACAAAATTATGTACAAAAGATCGAAGAGCTTGTTTTTTGATCGAGGAATACAGAGCATATAAATCTCAAGAAGCAATGCCTGAAAAAATTGAAGACCTTAAGATTTTTGGTCAAGACATTTTTTCTGGATATGGGAATGATTTTAATTTCTATGATAGCTTACCTTTGAGATCTGATTACGTTATCAAACTTGGAGATCAGCTTCAGGTTCAAACTTTTGGAGGGTTTGTATACGATGAGATCTTGAATGTAGATATCACAGGTTCAATAGTCATCCCTTCTCTTGGTTCCTTCGCTGTAGTTGGCCTTTCCTTTGAAGATGTCTCTTTGTTAATTGAAAATAAATTTAAAGAAACATTTGTTGGTACAGATGTGATGGTATCTTTTTCAAAAGTGAGATCTAAGGAAATTTTTGCTCTTGGGAATGTCAAAAGTCCTGGAACATATGCTTTAAATACTTTTGGTACTGCCCTAAATGCTCTGATCTCCTCTGGTGGAGTTAAGAATAATAGTTCCCTGAGAACAATAAGAATAGTCAGAGGCAATACAACAGTTGCAACTATTGATTTATATGATTTGCTGATTGACGGTGATCTGACCTCGGCAGATTTAGTGCTTGCTGATGGTGATGCTATCGTTGTTGGAGGCTTATCATCCAGCGTATCGATTATTGGAGAAATCATTAGACCTGCGATTTATGAAATTTCAGAAGATGACTCCCTTGAACATCTAATTGAGTATGCCCTTGGAGTAACTCCTTTTGCCGATGAGTCTAATATTTCAGTTGAGAGAATTCTATCATCTGGAGAGACGACTATTCTTAAACCACAGGATATTTCAAAACTTAAACTCCAGAATGGAGATAGAGTCGTAGTTAATTCCTCTATTGGGCAAAAAATTAATTCTATTTTATTATCAGGCACAATAAGAAATGCTGGTGAATATTCACAAGGAGATACAACAACTTTAGGCAAGCTAATTAACCTAAAAAGTGATCTATTAAATAATACATATACAGGTTTTGCAGTAGTTAAAAGATTAAATTTTGCCTCAAAATCCTACAGACTTCTCAATTTTTCTTTGAGCGATCAAACTTTGCTTGATTCATTTAATCTTTATTCTGGAGATGAGATTTATATTTTTTCTAAGGAAGATATTGAGTATTCTCAATCATCAGAGGTAAATAACCATCTCAAAAGCAATAATGAGAAGTTATATGGAGTTAAGCAGGAATCTGAAGGTTTTGAGGAATTGGCCACTTCATTTTTAGCAGATGGTTCTGAAGTAAATATAAACCCAATGCCTAACCAGTGTTTAAATTCATTGGAGGTATTAACACAGAACCCTATTTCTAATTTAATGCGCGCAAAATTAAAGCTATTTCCAACTGAGAAGATTAAACAATGTACTGATATTTTTCTAGCAAATCCTGAGCTACTTCCCGTCCTTTTGGTTCACTCTATCCCAGTGTCAGGCAACGTTAGATTTCCTGGTTTATATCCTTCTTCAAGCGACCTAAATGCTATGGACTTATTTAATCTAGCTGGTGGTTTTTTATTAAGCAAACTTAGCAAGGAGCCAGTTTTTGAAGTTGGAGTTCGAAGTAGAGGCTTCATTCCATTGAACTTTGACGACTTAAAAGGTGCCACAGACCTAACCATGCTTAGCCTACCATTAGATAAAGGATTACTCCCAGGTGGATATATTAAATTAGTTGGAGAGTTCATTAATCCTGGTATCTATCCAATTTCTGATGGCTCTTTACTTTCTGAGTTATATGAAAGATCAGGCGGCTTAACATCTTATGCATATCCTTTGGGAGGCATCTTAACTAGAAATTCAATCAAAGATGTTGAATCTCAAGCTTTAGAAAGAGCTAAAGCAGAATTATCAGAGATATTAGCTTCAGCTGTGGCAAGTGGATACCTTAAGCAAAATTCTACCGATCTTATTGGACTAATTTCCTTGATGACTAATATGTCAAATGCAGAGTCAGTAGGAAGACTGGTAGCCGAACTAAACCCAACTCAAATCAGAACAACGCCTGCTCTAGATCTTACCCTTGAAGATGGCGATATAATTTATATGCCAAAAATGCAGAATACTGTGACAATAGTGGGGCAGGTATTAAATCCTGTGACAGTTCCTCATAACGTAGGATCAAGCTTTAAAAGCTACATAAAACTAGCTGGTGGCCTCAAGAAGGAAGCAGACAAAAGCAAGATTTATGCTGTTCTTCCTAACGGAATATCTTCTAGGCAGCAAAGAGGCATCACCATACCTGTTCTTCCGTTCATGCCTTTTGATCGGTCAGATATATTACCAGGATCAACTATAATTGTTCCTAGACAAGCTAGACCATTGGATTCACTAGCACTTGTTGAAACAGTAACACCTATTCTCGCTAACCTATCGGTCACTGCTGCATCCATAGCGGCAATTACTGATAACTAATCTTAGTTTAGTGCGGGGCGCAACTATCCTTATTGGTCTTGCCTCGTGCTTTTGTTATCCATTAAAAGCACAAATTGTTGATTACATATATCCTTATTATGATCAACCCAGCTACTCTAATTATGGGACTGTAGGATTGATTCAGATGCCTTCAGCAAGATTTCATCCTGCTGGAACAATAGGATTTACTTGGACTCATGCTGATCCCTATCTAAGAGGATCTATTATGGGCAATCCATTTGATTGGTTTGAAGCATCTTATCAGTACACTGACGTTAATAATAAACTTTATAGTGATTCTCCTGCTTTTAGTGGAACTCAATCTTATAAAGATAAAAGTTTTGATGCTAAATTTAGATTACTAAAAGAAAGAAAGTATCTGCCACAGGTTGCTGTTGGTTTTAGAGATTTTGGAGGATCTTCTCTTTTTGCATCCGAATTTATTGTGGCTTCAAAGTTAATTGGGAATGTAGATTACACTCTTGGACTGGGCTTTGGAACTATTTCAAATAAAACAATCAATAATCCATTAGTAAAATTAAATTCTGGTTTTGGAAGCAGAGAAAGAAATATTCAAGGTGATACTCAAGGAGGTGAAATTAATTATGGCACCTTTTTCGGTGGAAAAAAGGCAGGTATTTTTGGAGGGGTAGAAATATTCTTACCAAGGTTTAAAGGCACAAGATTAAAAATTGAATACGATTCTACAAACTACTCTGAAGATGGAGAGGGCTACTTGCCTGTCAAGCAGGACAAACGAATTAACTATAATTTCACTTTTCCCATTACCAAATCATTTCACGTAAAACTTGGCTATATTAGAAATAATACTTTGAGTTTTGGTTTTTCATTAGCTGGCCTCTATGGAAAGAAATCTCCATATATTCAAAAACGTGACTTGCCAAAAAAAGTACCAAATGCTGAAATTTGGAAACAAGTCGTTAATGCAGACACAGAGGAAAGTATTTATAAGTCATCTTTAAAATTCATGGCAGAATCTAGATTTATAATGCAAACCGCTCAGCTCACCCAAAATGATTCAGGATACAAATATCAAATATCTTTCGCTCAATCTAAATATCTAAGCAATCCTGCAGCTCTAGGAAGAATAATAAGAGTTTTAGATCAAATAACACCGGATGTTGTGAATGAGTTTTCTTTGATTACAATAAATGCTGATCAGTCAATGTTTGCTGTTGATATCCCCAGAGAAGATTTTCAAAATTTTAAAAATCAGAAAAAAACTGATGCTTTGTTAAAGTCTGTTGAAATATATAAACCAGATGCGTATATACATAAATCTCATGATTATCAACCAGGAGTTGTGTTGCCTGTTAATCTTTGGAAAATCTCCCCTGCCATTAGAAGTCAAATAGGAGGGCCAGATGGATTCTATTTTGGAGATTTGTCTTTATCTATACATAGTGAAACAATAATCAGAAGAAATCTTAATCTCTTAACCGCTGCCTCAATCGGTATTTATAATAACTATGATGACTTGAAGTTAGCTTCAGACAGTATCCTTCCTCATGTCAGAACTGATATTGTCCAATATCTTAAGCAAAGTAAAAAATCGCATATTTCTAGAATGCAAATGAACTATTTTCTTAATCCTAGTAAGTCAATTTATACTAAAATTTCCGCCGGTATTTTAGAGCCAATGTTTTCTGGTTATGGCGGTGAAATATTGTATAAACCTTTTGATAGAAATTTTGGAATAGGTCTTGAGGTATGGAAGGTTAGGCAAAGATCATATAGACAACTTTTTAGTAGTAGAGACTATAAAACGTTGACCGGCCATTTCAATCTTTACTATAAAGAGCCTCGAACAAGAGTGTTGCTTCATCTTAAAGGTGGTCGTTATTTAGCAGAGGATTCTGGTTTTACTTTTAATGTCTCGAGAGCTTTTAGAAGCGGTTTAAATATGGGTGTATTTTTTTCATTAACCGATATTAGTAAGGCAGAATTTGGTGAGGGTAGTTTCGACAAGGGGTTCTTTTTTAATATTCCTATTCAAGTATTCTTTGATAAATATTCAAGAGGCATTACTGGATTTGGTTTAAGACCTTTGACTCGTGATGGTGCTCAGTATCTAGTGCATGCAATGCCTCTATGGAGTACTTCATATCAAGCAAATAGAGATCAAATTGTTCATGATTGGGAAGATTTTTATGATTAGAATTTTACTAGCCCTTCTTTTGCTTTCCTCCTGTGGCAATTTACCGATTGCATATATTCAGAACTTTTCATCTGTGAATAATGTTGTTTTTGGTTATTCTGACTATGAGATTTCCCAGGACATCTTTGATGAATATGATAATAGCTTCATGAAGGTTAGATTTGGAAAGGGGCCTCACTCAATTCTAATCCTGGCTTATATAAAGGATGATGTATACGAGTGGGTAGGGACTGATGACGTAAGATTATTTACCTCGAATGGAAGGGTAATCAAGACAATAGGTCTTGATCATAATTTTGAGCTTCCGAATCCTCGAAAATTTAATTTCTCTAACCAACGGAGAATTGAGCAATTAAATTTTATTGGCAGGTTAAAAAGATTTCTAGGAACTGGATCTAAAGATCAAGAGACTAGCTATGAAGTTATTAATTTATTTAATCCTGATTTATATTCAGCCACACTATCATCAGCAATGTCATCTTCTGCAGACAGTGTGATTAGGTTTGGAGATAAGGTAGATGCTGTGAGGTTCGAAGAAGTCAGCCAAATTGAATCAATTGGTTGGAAAGAGACTAATTATTATTATATGAATTTTAATTCAGGCCTAATAGATAAAACAACGCAGCATTTTCATCCTCGATTGCCAGTTGTTTATATCGAGTTTTATTATAAATTTTAGACTTTATTTTTCTTCCTTTCTTAATCCATTGAGCTCTTCCGAAAAGAAATCTACGTATTGTTAAAAAGATTTCAGCATTGGCAACATGAGGTCTCTTTAGGGTTGAATGATGTCTGTGAGGATTAAAAGTGAGCACTAGAAACACTTGAAACTCTTTCTTTTACATTAGGCAAAAAAAAACCATGTCTTTTGCAAGACATGGTTTTGTAGTTTTTCTATTTATTCAGAAACTAATCTTGTAGCTGTCGCCGTTCTGACCTCATCAATGACATAAGACTGTTGGATATCTTGTATCTGAGTGAAATTCTGAATTAATTCTTTTTCATAGAATACATCTTGAACTATTTCTTGATCAAACGTCTGGGTTATATCCAACATTTCAATTTCATACCAGCCACCACCATCAGGCGTCACGCTTTCGTAATTTACCACTGATTCATTAAGCACTGTATTGTTGCCTTCATTCCATTCAGCCAACAAACTCCATACATCTTGTGAAATTTCTTGTTCTATTAGATTACCATCGCCGAAAGTCGTTAGTCCAGACTCAGGATTATAAAATGATAATGTTGAATCACCTTGAACAATATCTTGAGTAATTATTTGATCAATAGTTGTGTCGTAGTTGTATGTAGTTTCATTAGGATCAGTATCCAAGAAGTCATCTCCACCTGTGCCATCGAGTGGAATCTCACTCACTTGCAAGAATCCATCAGCATTGGCATCATCACCAAATGTTTGAGTAACCGTATTGGTGGCTGTATTAGTACTTGTACTGGTTGATGTATTTGTTACTGTCGAAGTATTAGTGTTGGTATTAGTATTAAACCTTGTCAGAGTATTAGTATTTGTCTGAGTTGTGGTATTAGTATTAGTATTAGTATTTGGAAGATACACACCTGTAATAGTATTTGTTGTAGTTGCTGTACTCGTAGTAGTATTTGTATTGATTAAAACTGGAACAGTAAACTCATACGTATATGTTTCGGTCGGCGCTGGCGTAGGTGCTGGCGCTTGCGTAGGTGCTGGTGTAGGTGCTGGTGTAGGCGCTGGTGTGGGCGCTGGAGCCGCTCCACCCCCATCGCCAGAATCCATAACAGCAGCAATCGCAGCAGCAGCAGCAACAGCTGCAGCAATAGCTCCAGCGCTAAGAGA
>MDSY01015016.1_pt1 | contig 49276 bp, 39 predicted proteins | sample 811131 | NCBI WGS metagenome assembly MDSY01 (sample SAMN05326643, study PRJNA326480) | marine metagenome | isolation source: seawater | place: Atlantic Ocean: South West | collected 2010 | reverse complement strand
AGAACCTGAACCAGAACCAGAACCAGAACCAGAACCAGAACCAGAACCGGAGCCACAGCCTGAGCCTGAGCCAGAACCAGAGCCTGAGCCTGAACCTGAGCCTGAGCCTGAACCTGAGCCTGAGCCAGAACCAGAACCGGAACCAGAACCGGAACCAGAACCAGAACCGGAACCGGAACCAGAACCTGAGCCTGAACCTGAATCACAACCGGAACCAGAACCACAGCCTGAGCCAGAGCCTGAGCCAGAACCAGAACCAGAACCGGAGTCTTTAGTATTAGAAGCTTTTAGTGAAGCATTACCCGTTGTAGTTAATCCGAATTATCCAAATGGGGCACCAGATACATATGTATTATATATCAATCCAATAATAGGGAATGTTACAACTGGAGATGTTATAGCAATATTTGTTGATAATGAAAATAGAGGTGAAGGAGTTATCCATGAATATGGAGACGATTTATATGCTACAATCAACGTAAATACTCAGGGGAATGATGACATAATTTCACAAATACAAATTTTTCATTATGTAGAAGAAGAGAAAGGTTTTCTATTAAAAGTCCATTACCTTTTAGAAAATTTTGTATTACCAATAGATGGTAATAATACATCAGACCTATTAGAACTTGATATAACTGGAAAAATTCCACAATATCAACCTGAACCGGAGCCAGAGCCTGAATCTCCAGAACCGGAACCAGAACCAGAGCCTGAACCAGAACCAGAGTTAGAACCAATATATGCCAGTAAATATCATTTACAAGTGGAGTTATTTAGCCATACTGATTTAAAAGTTGATAAAACATTTGACAATAATAGTGACGGAAGCGTAAGTATTAATTGGAATAATAATTGGGGATTGAATGCATCATTTAAAAAGAGTAACGACACTTCAATAAACCGAATATTTTCACTAATATCAAACACTACAGGAGGATATATTGAACTATTGGAAGATTCAAATTTTGTTATGAATAATGGTATAATAACGAATATAGATAATTTTGTTACAAATAATGAAGATAGTACCTTTTTGAAGGAAGTTCACTATTATATGTCAATATTATATGATTTTTCATCAAGAACACTCAAGTTTTCTTATCAAAAAGATACTGAATTTGAGGATTGGATTATTCTTCAAAATATGAATGCAGGGAATACAACAATGATTAACCTGGATATAACTGATATACCAGAAGGATTTGAAGAATATACAATATATGTTGGTAACACATCTCAAAATTTTAATAGACCATTTTCAGGTTGGATAGAAAGATTAACTATATCTCAATTGGATAATTACATTGGAAGTGGAAATGTTTTGTTAAATTCAGATATATTTACTTGGTCTTCAGGAATATCATTGAATGATCATAATAATATAAATGATGGTAACATAAATACATACTGGATATCTGATAATAATGAAACCGAAACAATTGGAGTTTATTTTAGTGAAAACAAACTATTAGATGGGATTGGATTAAAATGGTCAGAATCCAATATTATAGATAACGAATTAGATTTGACAAGAGATGGTAAATGGTCAATATTTTATACAAAAGAGAATATATCAAATCCTATTGAGGCTGAATATGCAGCTTATCATGAGATTTTGCCAAATTTTCATATTGATGATTCAGTTAATTTAATAGGGACTGATATATATTTTAAGTTTTCAGAGATTATCAATTCAACTGGTTTAAAAATTGTAATTAGTGAATTACAAAATTTAAACCAATCGAATATTTTCCTTAGTGAATTTATAGTTTATTCTGAAGAAATTGAACCCGAAATGGAACCGGAGCCAGAACCAGAACCGGAGCCAGAACCAGAACCGGAATCACAACCAGAACCGGAACCGGAACCAGAACCAGAACCGGAATCACAGCCAGAACCTGAACCGGAACCAGAACTTGAACCTATTAAATTATATACTTTAGATGAAGCATTACCAGATATAGTCAATCCGAATGCACCAAATGGAATACCTGAAACATTCATTTTGTATATAAGTCCAATCTTAGGAGGTATTCAAATTGGAGATGTAATATCTATATATGTTAACAATGAAAATAGAGGACAAAGTTCAATAAGTTTATATGGTGATACTTTATTTGCGGCTATAAATGTAAATACACAAGGTTCCAATGAAATAATCTCAAAAATAAAGATATTTCACTATGTAAATTCAGTCAATGGATTTTTAATAACTCTGAATTATCATTCCGAAAATTTTATACTTACTTCTAGTGGTAATAATTCAGACAATATTATTGAAATAGATTTGACGGGACACATTCCATATTATGAACCAGAACCAGAACCGGAATCTCAACCAGAACCTGAACCCGAACCTGAACCAGAGCCAGAAAATAATGTAGAATATGTACAACAAAAAGTACTTTATAATATGGCGAATGTATTTGGTGATCCAATTACAGATAGTTCAATACCTTATACAATGATCTTGTATCCAATAACTGGAAATATTAAAGAAAATGATATAATAGCAATATTTGTTGATGATGAAAATAGAACACCTATATCAAGAATTAAGAAACATCCACAAAATACTGAAACCTTATTTGCGTGTATAAATATTAGTACGAAAGGGACAAAATCATATCCTGAAAAGATTACAAGTATAAAAGTGTTTCATTATGTCAACGAAACAGAAGGTTATGTTACCGAAATTAAAGACATATCTAATGATTTTAATAAATTAATACAAGGTTCAAATAACGCAAATAGTCCAATTCCTCTTGATGTACCTTAATACGTATTATCCCAGAATTGTTTCCCAAATATGTTAATGGGAAGTGTAAAGGTTTTTTATAAACTTGATTACAAACCATATTCAAAAGTATATGCCTTAACTTACACTAATAATACAATAACACAAAATTTAGTTCTAAAAGAGGGATGGAATTTAGTCTCGTTTTATGTAAATTTAGATTTTCCAAATTTAATAGGAAATAGCAGTATTTTAGAAATAAAAAACGGAGCATATAGTTACAATTCATCTGTTCCTAATTTTGCTACTTTAACCTCTGAAACATTTTCATTAGAGTCAGGATATTGGTTGCGTTCAGATAGTGATATAACAATAAGTGTATCCGGTGTAAGTGTATCATCTATTGATATACCAGTTACAACTGGATGGAATCAAATATCGTATCCCTTTTCAGAAGAAATTAATCTAAGCACTATTTTATCAGAAAGTTACGGAAGTAAAATATTAGAAATCAAAACGATGGACTTAAGTTATAATTCTTTAGTACCATATTTTGCAACTTTGACACAATTGATACCAGGTGAAGGATATTGGTTAAGGGCGGAATCAGATTTCAACTTTATAATTATTCAACAAGGTCCATCCGAACCAGAACCTGAGCCGGAACCCGAACCGGAACCTGAACCCGAACCTGAGCCAGAACCTCCTGAGCCTGAGCCAGAACCTGAACCAGAACCAGAACCTGAACCAGAGCCGGAACCGGAGCCAGAACCTGAGCCGGAGCCAGAACCAGAACCAGAACCACCAGAACCAGAGCCAGAGCCTGAACCAGAACCAGAACCGGAACCTGAGCCGGAACCAGAGATAGAGCCGGAACCAGAGCCCGAGCCGGAACCAGAGCCCGAACCAGAACCAGAACCAGAACCACCAGAGCCAGAACCTGAACCAGAACCAGAGCCAGAACCCGAACCAGAGCCAGAACCACCAGAGCCAGAACCGGAACCAGAGCCAGAGCCAGAACCGGAACCACAACCAGAACCTGAACCCGAAATTGCACCCTTTTTCTCAGAAACAAGTGAGTTAATGCATGTATCTCAAACTGGATTAGTGGATGAAACAAATATAGTGGAATATAATTCCTTTTCTCTAATAACCTTATTAGAAATAGAAGGGGTAAAAGAATGGGATCGCATTGGATTATATTCGGATAATGAGTTAAGAGGTATAGGAAAAGTAAATAAGACAGATTCAGGAACATTTGTGTGTGTTATCAAAACCTATATTGAATTTTCTAATTCAGATGAATTAACCGCATTGAAAATATTTAGATTTTCTGAAGAAAATTGTTATGCTGGATATCTGGTTACTTTACGAATTAATAGAGAGATTTTATTATCACCAAGTCGAATTATAACTTGGGTAAGTATAAAAGATCCATTTGCAATAGTTGAAAAATGTACTTCTTGTACGACTGTTACAGATGTAACAGAAGACACAAGTCATCATGAATGCAGTATTCAATAGTTTATACTCTTTCAAGAACACTTGTAATGTAATCTTTCAATAAATAGTCTTTCAATAAATATTTTGTAAATTCTTGATGTCTTTTCCAATATAATTTATCTTTTTTGAAATTTATTAACCATTCAATATGTTCTTTAGTCAGTTCAAAAGTATAATCAAATCCGGGTATTTTTCTTACATGATCATATGCATTAAATAACTGTTCTGAATTAGACGGTATACATATCATCGGTAATCCTAATTGAAAATTTTCATAAACACTTTCGACTCCACATGAACAAATGACTCCAATACACCGTTTTCTCATATCATGGAATGAATTACCCAATTCATTAAAATGAATATTATTGGATAAATACATCAATTCTCTATTAGAAGGTAGATTTTCTACAAATACATTAAAGTCTATATTTGGAAAACTTGAAAAAACTTTATAAAATGATATAGATGGTTCTATATTGAAATAACAGACAATAGATTGTTCTATTCCAGTTGATATATAATCAACATTCTTAATCAATGGTGGGATTGTAATAAGGTTTGGATTGTCAATACAATCAATGGCTATTTTATGTGCTCTGAAATGACTATTATTTATCATATAGCTGGAGAACTGAACAAGTAATGTATCAAATTTGTTGAATTTGTTTTCAGATAATATATTCTCTTCATCCATCTCAAAATTTAAACGGTTTTGACTACTTATATTGAATACTGTTCTTGTATAATTAGAAAGAATTTTGATTGGTAAGTGTAGATTGATTATGAATTCTGGAGATCTTGAAGTAATAAATTTAGTTACCGTAGTGTAATGGTAATAACTATACTCAACAATATAAGATAATGTTTCACTTACCAAGTCATCTGTTGTTTGATTTGATACGTATTTTGGTTCATCTAGATTCAAAATAGGAATGTTGTGTTCATTTGCAAATTTAGTTGCTAGAGATTTCTGTCTTCCAATGATTATTCCACTACAAATGAATGTATCTTTTAAATTCTCAATAATACTCTTCATTTGAGTTATATGTCCGTTGCCATTCGATTCAACTAAAATAATATACGTATTGTTATTTTTTCTAACAGAACTGATCATTTCTCTGGGAATGTTCTCAACGTTTATTACGTTATATACAAGTCCATTTAAGATTGTGTTTACAACTACAAATTGTTTGTTTTCGATAAGAGATTTACAAGTGTTAATTATTGTTTTAGATTTGAATAACGGATTCATTAGAAACAAAAAAGATTTTAATTAGAAGATTTTATTCTTAAATGTCATTATATTAAATGAAAATAAAACTATTTTTTTGTTTTGGTGACTATGATACGAGGGATTTATTAACAATAAAAAAAGAATTAATTGAAAAAATTAATTTTTTAATAATAAAACACAATGGAGAGTGTATTAAATTGGATAATTTGGTTAAAATTGAAAAAAAAAATCCGGTATTTGTAAAAATACCAGAGAAATATGGGTATGATTTTATGACTGAATTCAGGTATCCTTTAAAAATAAGATGTAATAATTTAGAAGTTGAAGATAAGTCAGTCTCTTTTTTGGAAAGATTTGGTTGTTGTTTTCCGTATTTCTTTGATAATAATCCAGTAAAATATGAGATAATGGTGTATAGCAATATTTGTTATGTATAAGAATTCTTCTAATAGGCAAAGTTACAATTTATTTCTTGCGTTTTGTTTGTTTATTAGAAGGATTCTTAATTTTCCGTCTTGTTTTAACAGTTGTACCCTTTTTTGTATTATCTGTTCGCTTTGTTTTCTTTGATTCGATTCCATAGTCGTATGAATCTAATAGGCTATAGAACCATTTGGGATCAGTCTTCGCAATTATTGTATTAAGATACCTGAACAAGATTTCAAGTTCAATCATTAATTCGGGTGCTTTTATTACCTTTGTTTTCAATAACAACTGTCCCTTTTTAGAAATATCTGTTGCATATCTTGGGTATTTGAATAAAGGGGGTATGTTTTTTCCTGGTTCAATTTGAAATAAGCTGTTAATGAATCCGATAATCTTTTCTTTTTGCTGACTCAGAACTCTCCAACCTTTTGGTCGACTACTTGTTCTACCATCCATTACATAAAGGCTTGTACTATGATCAATAATATCAAGATATCCGAATAATGTTCTTCTTAATGATTTTAGATTTGAAGGTGTAGGTCCAGTTTTTATAATCTTGTTTTTTGAATCGACGATTTTATACGCTTCATCAATGGAGGTTATATCTATAAAGTTTTGATTTTGTTTGTATCTATCAAGAGAAGTAATTAAAAATTTATTTGATAACTTATTTTCTCCGAAAAAAAGGATTTTTCTCTCTTCAGAAGTAAGTTTATCTATTAATACATCTGCTATAAGTTGGTTTCTAATATCGGGTATTTTTGACCAGAATCCATCCTGATTAAAATTCATTTTTTCTAATAGTTTCGAAAAGGAATTCTGAATAGTAATATCGATATCTGTACTATAATATTTATTTGGATCTGGTCTTTTTGGCCATTCGACTATATCCAGTGATACAGATTTATTGGATAATCGAAGCGGTATTCCACTAATGTCGCCGTTATATTCAGCATATTCTGGAACAAAAACATAGTAATTACCTATTAAGGATATAACTCCTTTAACTTCAAATTGATTTTGAATGATTCTTTCTGGGGAGTTAATGATAATATCTAATGCAAAGTATATACTTTCTTGATCAATTTGATTATTCCATGTGTTTATATGTTGGATAATATCATTCAGTGAATATTTATCATTTATCTTAAATAAATCATCTATTTTTCGAATCGTCTCGAAAATATGCCATTTACTATGTAAGAGAGGCATATAAGTATCTGTATCGATATCATCATTCATGATACAAGTTAAACATTCATTACTATATCCTTCATCAACAACCATTTTGTTGGTAAATTTGAATTTATTTCCCTTGCTATCTACAATTTCATTTCCAAAAAATCTCGTATAATCAAAGACATTAACATTTTTGAAAAAATTACAAGTTATACTATTTTCTTGTATCAATTTTCTAACTTGTTGTGTAGCAAAACGTTTTTTCATAGCAATTCTGTATAAATGCATGTCAACTGTTTCTACATCAACATTTTTAGGATATTCCGTGCTATGATAGTAAATAGTACAATTTCTGTTTTCTACTGGTAATTCAATATGTGAATTATTTCGAATAGCTCTACCAACAGCCTGTTCTATCTGACTAAAATGGAAGTGCGGTTCAAGTATATGAACTTGCCTAATCCATTTGAGATCTAATCCTTCTCCTCCAGCTCCAGAAGCTATAATTACCCTTATTTTTTGCCCGTTTTCATTTCCTTTACTTCTAGCAATATTTATAAGTTCTTGTTGCCTATTTGTAGCTAATATTTTGGATGAAGTAATTACAATATATCTTCCCGGATCTATATCATCCTTCTTTCTAGGAATTTTTAGATGATGAAATTTTGAATTTAACCCGTCATATTTAGAAAATCCTTTAGATTCCAATGCTAATATCATAGGAACAATTCCAGATGATACAAATTGTGAAAAAACAAATGCAATCCCATTGTCACCCATTTCAAGAATGTGATTAAGAATTGTATTGATTTTAGGAGCATATTCATCTAAATTATTGAGAACATTTGGTTCAATTGGGGTATAAATACCCTGTTTTGTAATTTTAAAGTGTTTATTTAGACCAGAACCAGTATTAATATCATCATCATCAGTCCCTTTTTTGTACCAACTAACGTTGTTTAACTGTAACATTTGCATATGAAAACTATCTTTTGTTCCTGAATTGATACTATTTATTTTTGTATTTTTGATAATATCATAATGTGTTTTTGACATTTTCGATAGAGTCAATTTGATATTTGCGTCCTTTATATTTTTATCCCAATTATTAAGAGGTTTATCTAAGAAACTGATTTTAGGAAATTTATTAGTACCCTTAGAATCTTGTAATTTTAGAGGGAATGATTCTGGATCACCACTTCTAAGGAAACTAACCTTGCCTTTTATTGCTCTGATAAATTGTTCTCTACCTTCTTCTCTGAAAGAGTAATCATCATTTTGATTAAAAATATCTTGTTCATTTAGTTCACTAATATTATCTCCATTTACTCTTATAAGAACATTAATCATCCAGATTATTTCCATTGGATTATCATACATTGGTGTAGCCGTTAAGAATACGATTTTAACATTCTCCGCGTATTTACTTATCAAATCAATCGCATCGTGACTAAGCTTTTCACCCTTATCTTTTTTGTCTTTACTATCGAATTTAGAGCGTAAATGTTGAGCTTCATCTATAATAATAACCGAATTAGAGTATTTTTTATGTATTAAAGCTGGTTCTTTACTGGTATTTTTATCAACGTCTTTTCCAAATTTCTGATGTGTCTGGAAATTGTAATATTGGTTGATTATTTGGTTTAGATTCTTTTGAGTAATATCAGATGATTCAATCATATCATTGTATGTATTACCAGTACATTTGAAAGAATCATCTGGATTTGAAATAGTTCTATAAAATTCTTCTTTAATATTATCGCTACAAAGTATAATAATTTTTTTTTTGTTCTTTATAAGTTCATCTTTAAAATTTTCTGCGATTGAAATAGCAGTACAAGTCTTTCCAGTTCCTGTTTCATGGTATACAAGCATTCCTTTATATGGTGTTTTTGGATTGATATAATTAGCTAACCATTGTTGATGTGGTAATAATTGAGTGTTCGTTCTATTCTCCGATGATTCCCATCTATATTTCAGAAATTCTTTCTTATTACAAATATTCTTTTCAAAGTCCTCATCCTTTATAGAACTATACGATCTTACCATTCTTAATATCTATAAGATATTTTCTTATAAAAAATATATAGGTATTCACCAATGATTACCAACTTAATACGTATTATACTATTTGTAATTATAGTTATAGGATTCATATGTTTTTATGATTTTGATTTTTTGGTAAAAGAGAGTATGATGGTAGAAGAAATGGAAAATAAGACGTCTTCTATTTCAAAGCTTCCTACAGAAAAGGATTCCAATTCAGCAGAAAGACTAAAAAAATGGATTGAAGAACAAGAAGATATATCTCCTCGATCAACTAAGATTGTCGATTTATAAATTTAGGCACCTGTAGAACCATATCCCCCTGATTGACGACTGGTTGTATTAATTTCGTCTGTTACTATAAATTGAATCGGTGATAAATCATATGAGCATAATTGAAATAAACGCTGACCTTGTTTTGCATAATAGTCTTCATTCGAAATATTATCAACACATGCTGTGATTTCTCCTCTATAATCAAAGTCAATAATACCTGTTCCATTAGATAATCTTAGTGGTGTTTTTGAACCAGTGGAGCTTCGTGGATATAGTGTATAGCCTCTTGGTTTATCATCTGTAAATTTTGGCTGAGCAGAAATTCCTAATGGTAATTTAAATCCAATTGTTTTCGCAGGAATCGTAACATCATATGGTAAAGGAAGATCCAAACCAGAATCAGTCGTTGTAGTATTCATTTTAGATTCAAAATAACTCTTAATAAAGTTGAATTGTTCTGTGGAAGGTGAAGTGTTGTTACATGGGCGAATACCAAGTTCTGGACCAGAGGGAATCGGCTTAATATTTAGAAACATCATATACTATGATTTAACATATAGTTCTTATGTATATTTCATGAATAGACCAAAACAAGGTGATACCTCTTTAACTTATTGCGTAAATGGTATATTTTTGAAATTTATAACAGATAAATGGAAAAATCACGATGTTTATAAGAGAGAAAAGCATCTTGCTTCAGTATTAAATAGCTTTAGTTGGTTTCCAACATTGCTATTTAATTATGATGAAAAAGAACTACTAATTTACAAATATTGTGGAGTACATTTAACTAAAAATAATTGCCCAAAAGATGCTATAAAACAAATTAAGAAAATACTGAATGATTTAGATAGTGTTAACATTCAACATAATGATATAAAAAAAGAAGAACTGCTAGTTGATAAAAATGGGAAAGTATATTTATGTGATTTTGGTTGGGGTTCAATTAATAACAACTTGGCGTGTGGTATCGATATATGGGGACATAATAAATCAAAACCAAATGGAACATTGAGCGATAAAACTGTGATTCAAAGATTGGGAATAGAGAATTATATATGAAACATACTTATATGGATACGTATAGAGATCCTAAAAGAAAGATAGGTTCTCAATCTGAAACACCTAAGATTAATGTTAAAGGAAATGAGGTGATCGTATCAGGGTACCAAAATTTTAATATTAATACTATTACTAAACAAATCACATTTAAAGGACCATATCACGATAAATTTAGTTATATAAATAGTCTTTTTGATAAGTTAAATAAAGAAGGTTGTAATACTATTGTTGATATAGGTTGTAATTCAGGATTATGTAGTTTTATCGCATATAACAATAATTTCAAAGATATTGTTAGTCTCGATCATGATTCAGAATATATTAGTACTTTGGCATCAATAAAATGGCATACCTCTATAACCAATATTAATGAATCTACATATTCTTTTGGTGATGTTATTAGTGAAAAATATGATGTAGTCTTTTGTGGAGCTATAATACATTGGATCTTTTCTTTGACAGCTGATTTTAGAAATTTTGATAGTATTGTTCGTTACTTGATGTCTTTTACAAAAAAATATATAGTTATTGAATGGGTAGATACAGCGGATCCAGCTATAAAGTCTCTAAATCATATTAAAAAACGACAAAAGAAAGATGATGAAGAATACAATACTAACAATTTTGAAAAAGCTATAAAAAAATATACGGAAATTGTTTCAATGAAACCAATAAAGGGTAGAAAAACGAGAGTTATATATGTTTTACGTTGTTCTTCGTATAAAATAGATAAGAAGTAGGTTATATATCATACAATATGGACAAATTATTGAATCGAAAAGGACCGAGGAAGGGAAATGCACTTACAAAAACCAAAAACTTAATGTGCCCAAGATACGAAGATCCAGTAGGTGATGATATTAATGAAGTAGAACCACCTCTTGGCTGGAATGAATTAACAAAAAATGAAAAATTAGATATCCTTGATTATGAAATGGATTTATATTGGAAAGAACTAAATCAACCAATTAACTGGTGGCAAATTAGTACATTGATTTTAGCATTTACTAATATGATAATATTATTCACATTATGATTAGCTTTCAAATAAATCAATTATCCCAGCTACCTTGGATAAATTACTCTTTGTTTTCTTTTCATCTCCTAATAGTTCATTTAATATTGATTGCGCATTTGAAACTTCATTTTGATCTGCACCATTTTCTTTAAGTTCATTTAAATAATCCGCAGCTGCTTTAATATCTATCCGAAGAGTTTCGAGTTGTTCGGATAGATCATTATATTTAGCAGAGGCATTTGCCTGTCTATCAACTTCATTTTCGAACCATCTTCGTTCGTCTTGATTCCTTCTATCTCTTCTATTTATTCTTCTAAGACTTCGCTTATACATATCTTCCTTAGTTACATTTGATCCTTCTAGTTGAGCAGCACATACAGCCTCATATGATGGTTTTGGAATATAATCTGAAGATAATATTTCTTGTAAAGTAACAAAACCATCGCGATTACTATCATATTCTGTAAAAAATAGTTCGACCAGATTCATAATCATATTTTCATTCGGACATGCTCCAGCCTCATCTGGAACTAAGTCTTGTTGAAATATTTCATTATTCAATAAATTTTCTTTTCCTGTTTCAATAGCTTCCGTATATAATTGTGCAATTTCATCCCTACTTGCCTTGCCATTACTATTTTTATCTAAGCTATTATCAAAATAATTCTGTAATAATCTATAATCTATATAGTATTTTTTTAAGGTATCAATAGCAGCTTTTATAGCACTTTTTAGATGGGGATTATAAAGATATAAGTCTTTTAACATTACATCTACCAAAAGAGCAAAATATAATGATAACTCGGTTTTATTAGGATATTCTCCACTATCGCCCGTAAATATGAAAAATTTAGCAGCATCTTCAAGAGCTGTCAATGCCTCTTGTCTTTGTGTTAAATATTCATCAGAAGGAACATCTGAAGTAACTTCCTTTTCGTAACAATATTTTACACTTACGCTTGCAGCAACGGTTGAAGCTCTAGATCTAAGTCCAGAATCTTTTGGTTGAAATCGAAGAACCATATCGGCAACTGCTTTGAAAACATCTTTATTTGTTGATAGTCCTGATAAATCAGATACTACCCAAGATGAATCATCTGGACGAAATATATATCCTATGTCATCTTGTTTTTCAGTTTCGCCTTTTTGATAACGTTTAATATATTCAACATTTGACACATTATATTTTTGACAGTGGTCACCGTCATATTGCCATGCGTTACATTTTGGATCTTCGCTACAAATCCTATTACATCCCGTCTTATTCATAGTTTGTTGACCACCTTGTTTTATTCCTGTAATTTCACCCTTTTCATCAGTTATATTATCTAAATCATATTTAATACCATATGGGCGTTTTACTAAGAGAAAAAATTTAGAAAAAACCAGAAATAAAGCTCTATTTTGTTCATAATTTGCACGGGATACTGAAGCGGGTATATCCTCTTTCTCTTTTTGAGTTAATCGTTTTGATTTACTATTTTTCATTTTCATCTCATTATTCCAATTGATTTTGATTTTGAAAGAGTAATTAAAAAATAATATAAGCGATATTACAGCCACTATGATTAGCCACATTATTAATAACGCATTTATTTTATTTTAGGTAAAATATTATCCTCCTTCCCATCCCGAAAAATCCGAATCAACCTCTTGACATGTATTATCTTTCCAACCACAAAGTGTAACATCGTTTCTCGGGAATTTTATGTAATTTCCATCTCCGTCTCTACCATATGATTTAGGAGTAGGAAGCAATGTATTATTTTTACTAACTACAAATCTACCATCCTTACAACGATCGGTTGGTACATCTTCACAATCACTTATTGCGGATTCCTCACCCTTATCACAACCATAACATTTATATGGCCATTTATCTCCACCCCACGTATCTTCTGGTGGTTCGGTTGTAGTTGTGGTTGTTGTAGTTGTGGTTGTGGGAGCAGCAGTTGTTGTAGTTGTGGTTGTTGTAGTTGTGGGAGCAGCAGTTGTTGTAGTTACTACTGCAGGTACAGCGCATTGTGCCGTCATTTCTTCTAAATTAGTTTTTTTAAGAAAAGCCATTGATTCTGGTGGCCAGATTACTGAACATATTTCCTTTTTTCCATCGGGTGTGTGAAGATTTAGTTTAAATCTAAAATATATGTGATCATCACCACCGGTTTCATCATAGGCACTTGTTGGTACTTTAAAATCTAGTGTTTTGATATTTCCTTTTTCAAGTTTGATTGTATTACCAGTAACTCCCCATAAAATGACGCTTTGCCAACCCTTCGGTACAGTACCATTTGGTCGTGCAGGTGGTTCATGTACATGAGCAGTTACAATACCGTCATATAATGATTTAAATTTTAATGTACCAATTTGGGGAGATGTATTTGAGAATTCTATGAATTCTAAACATGGTGAATAAGGTGCTGCAGTTGTAGTTGTAGTAGTAGTACATAAATTACTATCCACTAATTTTGGTGTATATTTCGGTTGTGGAATCGATAATGATGACAATATTTCTTCTAAAGTTACAAGACCATTCTGATTTAAATCATACTTAGAAAAGAAACTTTCTACAAGTTCTGTAATACCACTTTCATTAATACATGTATCCGCACCAATTGAAAAATTTTCACCAATTACTTTAGCATCCCATGAATTTCCATTTAGAGCTTTCTCTCTATATAAATTTGTTAATTCCTCACGATCAATAGAACTATTCATATCTTTATCTAACTCACTACTAAAAAAATCTTTAATTAGTTTAAAGTCTGCCATATATTTTTTGAGAATATCAACTGCTTTTAATATTTCTTCTTTTAGATGACTATCTGTTTCGAATAAGCCTTCTCTCATAACATCAACTATAAGAGAGAAATATAATGAATATGGGGTTTTGTTTGGAAAATCATCCGTATCGCCTGAGAAAATGAAAAACTTACATGAATCTTCAAGTTTTTTAAGTGCATCATCTCTTAAAGTAGTATATTCTTGTGAGATACCACCTTGAGTTATTTCTTGTTCATAACAGTATTTAACATTACTACTTGCAGAAACAATTGAAGCCCTTTCTAAAAGTTCTTCATTTGTACTATCTAATAAGAGAACAACATCTGCAACAGATTTGAAAACATCGTGATTTGATGACAATCCCGATAGATCTGATACAGCCCATGATGTATCACTGGGACGAAACAGGTATCCAATATTATCACCCTCACCACTATTACCACTTAAATCTGTTATATTAATATGACTTGGATCAGATACAGTATATTTTTTACATTGACCCGAAGAGTATTGCCATGCATTACAAGATGGATCGTTTGAACAAATAGCATTACACCCTTGGGATGAACCTGCTCCTTCATTTCCTCTGTCATTACCACCAGTTATAGTACCTCTTGTATTGCGTTGTGTTTCAACACCATCTTTATATCCGAATGGACGTTTATACATTAGGAAAAATAAGGCAAAATTTAAAAACGCATCTCTATTCTCTTCAAAGCTAGCAATTGCTACAGAGTATGATATTGAATCATTTGTTGTAGTATCTTTATTATCGTCAATTTTATTATTAGTAACAAAGTTTATTTTTAGAAAATAATTTATCATAAATGCTAATGTTATTATAGCAATGATAAGTAGTAACATCGTATTATTATTAGATTTTATAAAAAAATTATATATTCATTTTACAATTTTGAATATTTAATCCTTCAATTCTATAGGAGGACATTCATCTCCTCTTTGACAAGGTCCTTGGTTGTAGGGATCACTTAATTTAGCCAACCCTTTTTCAACATCTCTGCCCTCATCTCCACTACCCAGCTCGAACGCATCCGAATCCCATACACACCCGTATTGTTTTCCATCTGATACTTCTCTATTCTTTAGACAAGCATCTTTCATACCATAATATCCATCATTAATATCTGCTCCCTTTCTCTCAAATCTCTCTCTTACATCACCTGGTATTTCATTTATATGGCCACAGGTGTTTCGTAACCAAGCAGGTTGTGGTTCCTCGTGAATGTTACATTTTGTATCACCACTTCCACCCGATGAGGCAGCTGCTGTAGTAGTACCACTTCCACTCGATGAGGCAGCTGTTGTAGTTTTTAAAGCAGCAATAGCGGCACGTTTTTGAATAATTTGAGCAGATGAGATAGGTTTTCTTGCTACATTACTCCCAGAATCAGAACAAACTTGTGCTACATATTTTGGTGTTGGAATTGCGGTGGAAGCCAATATTTCTCCTAAAGTAACAAGACCATTTCCATTCAAATCATATAAAGCAAAGAATTGATCTACAATATCACCAATACCACTTTCATTAACACAATCTCCAGCATTAATTGAAAAAGCGGCACCAATCGTGTCTGCGGACCAAGATTCCCCAGCTTGAATAACTTCACGATATAAATCGCTTAATTCTTGTCTGTCTACTGTACTACTATTATCCTTATCTAACTCTCTGTCAAAGAAACCTTTAACCAGATTAAATTCTGCACTATAAACTTTAAGTTCATCAACCGCGTTTAGTATTGCGTTTTTAAGATGATTGTTCGTTTTATATAAATCATCTTTCATAACATCTACTATCATTGCAAATAATAATGAAAGTTCGGTTTTATCTGGAATATCTCCACTATCTCCGGAGAAAATAAAATATTGAGCCGCATCCTCGAGATTTTTAAGTGCTGTGTCTCTTTCGGTTATATAATCGTCGGATACACTACCTTTAGTTAATTCGGGTTCATAACAATATTTCACACTAACACTTGCTGCAACAGTTGAAGCTCTTTGTAAAAGATCTTTTTCTGTACAATTCAATTTGAGAATAGCATTTGCAACCGCTTTGAAAGCATCATGTTCAGTAGTTAATCCAGATAGATCTGATACAGCCCATGATGTATCCGTATTAGGGCGAAATATGTATCCGATATTACTTCCCTGACCACTGGTACCACTTAAATCTGTTATTTTAATATGACCTGGATCGGATATAGTATACTTTTTACATTCTCCTTCAGAGTATTGCCATGCATTACATGTTGGATCATTTAAACAAATCGTATTACATCCTTGTGATGAACCAGCTCCCTCTTTTCCTCTGTCTACACCACCGGATATAGTCCCCTTAGTATTAGATAATGTTTCTATACCATTTTTATAACCGTAGGGTCTTTTAGACATTAGAAAAAATTGAGCAAAACTTATAAAAACAGCCCTATTTTGTTCATAATTTGCAATTGCAACAGATGTAGGAGTACCTTCCTTAGAAACATCATTCCTATTTTCTTGTTCTTCACCTAAATTAACTTTTATTTTTATAAAATAACTCATGAAAAGAACTAATGCTATAATTGCTAAAATTAGTAACCACATAACTAGTTAATATATATAAATTGTAACTAATCTGTTTACTCGGATTCAGTTTCCGTTTCAGTTTCAGTTTTATCACATGATTCTAAAACAAATTTAGGTTGAGGAATTTCTTTAGACGATAATAATTCTTGTAAGCTTACAAGACCATCTTGATTAAGATCATATTTCGAAAAGAATAAAGCAACTAATTGTACAATATTATCTGTATTCAGACACGTGTCAGTACTTATAAATTCATCACCAATAAGTTCTGAGTTTATATTTTGACCAGTTTCAATAGCTTCTCTATATACTTCTACTAATTCATCTTTTGTTATGCTGTCACTGTTATCTCTATCGAGACTTGTTTGAAAATAAGTTTTAAGTAAATAGTAGTCTTCATAAAATGATATTAATTCGTTTGAAGCATCTAATATCGCAGATTTACGATAACTATCATCCTCAAATAAGTAACTTTCAAGTGATAAAAATATCTTAGCCGCTAATAGAGAAAATTCAGCCTTATTAGGAAAATCTCCGCTGTCACCTGAGAAAATAAAGAATTGGAGACTATTTTCTAAACTTTTCATTGCGCCTTCCTTTGCAAGAACATACTCTTCTGGTAAGCGACCATCTTGACTCAATTCCTTTTCAAAACAATATTTTACATTAGAGTTAACAAGAACATTTGATGCTCTTTTCTTAAGTTCAGCATCTTTACAGTTTAGTTGAATAACAAAATTAGCAACAGTTTGAAAAGTTTCCTTATCTTGTGGTAATCCCGATAGATCATCTACTGCCCAAGAATCTTCTGGACGGAATATATATCCAATTTCATTACTTTCTTCACTATTTCTTTCGACCTCACCTTCGTCATTTACATTAAATTTTTTACAAAGTCCATCGGCGGACTCAAACTGCCATGCATTACACGAAGGATCATTAATACATATCGCTTTACATCCCTCTGGACCTCCAGTACCTTGATCTCCTCTGGAAGAACCATTTATACTACCTTTATCTCCAAGTGATAGATCGATATCATCAACAAGACCATACGGGCGTTTATATAATAGAAAGAATTCTGCGAATTCGAAAAATTCGTATCTTTTTTCAGCGTATAACGCGAGATCAGATGATGGAGGAGGAACTTCTTCTGATTTAACCCATACCCCACCACCTTTACCTTGTCTTTGAGGCTTATTAATTTTTATCTTAACGAAATAACTTGCAAAAAATATAAGAGCAATTACAGCAATTATTGTTAACAACATTACTTAAAATAATATAATATTTTGGATCTTACAAATCAAAGATTTTCTGGCTCCGAAGGATTTAACGACAGAGCAAAGCTCTAAGTCGACAGATACATATCTTTGAATACTTCAATAGAATATACAGGTACACCAAGCGATACTGCCTTTTTCGTCTTTGTAGATGAATTATTGATATCTTTTGTAATAACTGCAAAAGTTTTAGAAGATACAGATGAACCAATCTCTCCACCATTTTCAGTAATTAGTAATTCAAGTTCTTTGTCTTTTCCACCAGTAAATACGATTGATTTGCCCGAAAGGACACCTTCATTTTTCTTGTCTATATTTGTAGTAGAAGCTTCTTGAGTAATATAATTAAATCCAATATTCTGTGCAAAACTCTTAAATTTTTCTAAACCTTCTGCAAATTGAGTAGCAGTTTTAACAGAAAATCCCGGAACGGTTTGAATAAGTTCAATCATTTCGCCTTCAGAAATATTTCTATTAAGTACATCTGGATATAATTTGAAAATTTCTTTTATACGTCTACTACCAATTCCTCTACCAAATGTTCCAGATAATCCCATCAATTTTTCAATAGGAACCTTACCAAAATTATCAGTCTGTAATTCTTGTAGTCCAGAATAGATTTTTTGGGCAGATTTTTCCTTAAAACCTTCTATATTAAGAATATCTTCTTTAGTCATTTTCAAAATCTGGGGTATTGTTTTGAACCCAGCTTTACTAAATTTCTTAATATTTCCAATTCCAAGTCCATCTACACCAATATCCTTAAAGAACGCCAAAGCTAAACGTTCTCGTGACTCATCATCTACAGGGACAATAATATCAACATTTGTCGCAGTCCACTCATATTCTCCATCAGGCATTGCAGGCTTATTCGCAGGCTTAATAACCTTTTCAATATAAGGAATAACGTCACCTCTACGAACAACTTCAATAATAGCACCTGGACCGATCATGTTCGATTCAATGAATTTCCCATTTTGCCCAGAAATATTTTTAACGGTAACACCACCAATATTAATCGGTTCAATTTGAACAATCGGTTTTTTCAAACCATGTTTGCTCGTATTCCACGTAACTCCAGTTACAACAGACTCTTTCGATTGGTCCGATAAAACCATTTTGAATGCGACAGAATGTTTAGGATTACTGTTTTCCCTCTTGAATATGTCATTCTGACTGATGATAATACCATCAATAGAATATTTATCATCTTTTCTCCATTTTATAAGAGTAAAGCTTGCCATTTCAACACTCATTACTGTACTTATTTCGTGATGTACTACTTCAAAATCCTTTTTTTCAGCAAATTTCATTTGATCGGATGGAGATAATACTGGTGATATTACTTCATATGCAACAAAATGTACATATTTCATCCTATTTTTTTGAAGCCCATTTTTCCTACTTACTAAACCACTTACCATATTCCGAGCGTTTGCCTTCTCATTCGCAAAGTTTTTCTCAAAATCAGAATCAGAAATTATCAATTCTCCACGAATTACCATATCTTCACCATTATTGGAAGGTATATTTCCAATATACTGAATTAAATGACTTATATCTTGACCAACAGAACCGTTTCCACGTGTATATAGATTCATGCTATCACCTTTTTGAACATACATTGCACTTACGCCATCCAGTTTTGCACTGATTACATATGGTCCTTTGTAATTGTTCAGCCATTTATCAAGAGATTCTGGCTTCACTTTGTCCATAGACGGCATGAAATAAGGTAACGTAACTTTGTGGCGCGACACAACTGGTGCTCCAATCTCCTTCAATACAGGATGATCTGGTGCAACTGATTCAACATGATCTCTTAAAGTATCAAACTCTGCATCAGTCATTATGGGACTGGAGTTGTAATATGCATCGCTTGCTCTTCGGATTAGCTTAACAATATCTCCAAGGTCCATGTTCTTATAGTTTTCATCAAACTGAGAACCATCGTATTTCATCTTTTTTGTATTGCGCATTTTCTTTTTTAAAGCGATTTCAGGTTTATTATCTTTTGCTCCTCCATTCATAGTAACCACATCATTTTTTTCCTTTAACACAACGGCCGCTCCGCTACTTCTTTGGCTAGGACTTTTGTATTCTTGTCCAAGAAATTCAAAAATGTCCTCTTCTGTTTTGAAGCTTTCATTAATTGGTTGTGGCGTAAATCCGTGTTCATTCAAAGAATATCCCATTATTAAAGAATGTCCGCGCATTACAACATTAAAAGCCATAGAACCAGTAAAGTATAGAATCGCAAATGGATATTCATTTGGAGGAGAATACAAGAAATCAATTCTTCTTGCAATACTATCATCCTTACCAAGCGTTCCGATTGTTAAACTTTTCTTAGAACCTTTACTCAAATATGCAAGAATCATATTCGCATCAGATACTTTTTCAAGAAATAAGCTAAAACTCTTCGGATCATCACTTGTAAATATAATGTCAATATCGCCAGATGATAATGATCCTCTGCGGAAGGATCCAACGATTTCGGCATTAACCGAACTATCTTGCGTTTTTAAATCTTTGATAATATCTTGGATTTTAGCGTCAAATTCTTCAATCTCAGCTCTCGGTATTCTTTTTTGAATATCTTCAAAATAGAAGAGACCAATTTTCTGTTTATCATTCAACAGCTCTTGTTTTGACCTTAATTCTTCAATTGATGAGACTTTATTAGATAAGTCGAGCGCCTTTTTTGGTCCAACACCATATATTTTACATAATTGATGTAAAACATTTGATTTTTCTCTTTCAATAGCATTAATTTTACCAGTTTCAACCAAACTTTTTAGTTTCTCAAATATCGTTTTTCCAATACCTTTTTCATCTTTTAGCTGATTTACATCATATATTTCTTCAGGCATAGCTAGAATCGTATCTGAGGCTGTTTTGTAAGCTCTAGCCCGAAACGGTTCGCCTTTATTTTTTGATATTGTTTCAAGCTCATTTAAAGCATCTACAAAATCAGAATTCCATATCTTTTGTGATGCCATATTATTACTTTGTTATATCTTTAATGAACTAAGCGTAACATATATATCATTTTTTATTTCTTATCAAAATACATTAGTTTATGTTTTTTATGTGGAAATTTTACATCGTATCGATGGTGAGCACCGTGGCAATTAGAACATAGAGCTGCAAAATTATATAAAGTGTTATTATGCTTATTATGATCAACATGATGCATATCATGAGGAACCATTCTCCCAAATTTCTGATTACACATTAAACATCTATTTTTTTGTATATCTAATATGATTGGGCGAGCGACTCTCTTACTAATCTCTCTATTTAAGACAATTTTTGCAGATAATACGTCTCTTTTAACTGATAAACACCGTATGGTTATGAATAACCTAATTATATTAAAGATTCTCATGAAAAGATTTAACTATTACAATAACAAAACATTTTGTTTAAATCTATTAGCTAATAACAAACTTCCAATTAAAGCATTGTCATAATCCCCTCCGAATAATTCTGCTAATCCAATTCCAATAGATAATATTGCCGATTTATTTAGGCAATATGCCGTGATTACTACCATCAGACTCCCTTGCACAGATTTACTTTTCCATAAAAGTAATTTATCACCCACAATTGTCGTTCTTCCCACTAATGCACCAGCTGGATCGGATATGAAAAATGGTAGTGCTGTATTATAAACTTCCCAATTCGTAGACTCTTCTTTCCCATTTACATTCACAATCGACCATATTAAAAGGAAGAATAGCCAGCATTTTACACCAATGTCACTGATTAAACTTGTTCCCGCTTTTTTCTCTATGCCTAAAGATAGACGAGGCAATAATATTCGTAATGTCGTCTTGACACCAACAACAATATAAGCTACTGTCATAGGATTTATTGATAATGCCAAACATCCAATACACATATGTACCAATTTTCTACAAAAAACCTTCCATATGTTAGGATTTAGCTGATTTATTGAAGGATTCTTCGTAAAAATTATAACTCCTATACCACATAAACCAATTAATGCATGTATAATTGTTATGTTATCAATATAAAGTATAAAATTCCATAGCCAATAGAACCATAATATTCCCATCATAAATTCTCTTTCTTCACATATACAGTCAACGCGATGCAAACCATATGCACTGATTGCACTGATTAATCCTACTTGGCATGGGAACATTTGTTCCGATACAACCCTAAAATATAAACCAGTTACCCAAAATACAGTTATACATCTCTTCAAAATGATCTGAGTCTCTGTTTTTTCAAGCAAAATTGGTAATGTAACAATATTTGCCGCAAGATCTTCATTTATATCGGCTATATCTAATAATATTTCTCTGATTAATACCAAAAACGAGAAAGGCAATGATACCGTTAGAGCCTTTATAAAATTCCCATTTTTATCTTCAGATACTTTATCAAGTTGATGTTCTATGAAAATGTGTATAGGAACAAAACACATGTACAAAACAGTTGATAAATTCTTTATTAACGGTTTTGGTTTCAAAAATGGAGTATAAATACTAACTGTACAAAGGATTGTTATTCCACCCAATAAGTAGTATATAGAAGAACTTATTACAGCCAAATAGCAATTCATTGCTATATATAAACTTCCAAACGTCTTTGATATATTTTTAAGCTCCTCTTTTGAAAAGCCAATCTTCTCAGGTCTATATTTTGCGTCAATTTCGTAGTCATAGTAATTGTTTATTAACATTCCATACATATATCCAACTATTGATAAACACATGTAAACTACATCAGAAAAGTCTAATATAGACCAATATGTTATACACAAAGGTAGGAAAATTACTCCAATGTATGGTAATCCTGATATTCGACTTGATATTATAAATTTATGTAGATTTTCTTTAACTTTCGCAACCATTATTGTTAATTAAATTGTTATAGTTCTTAAGCCTTAGTTAGAATACACATATTTTAATAGTTTGTGTTTTTTCCGTTTACCACCACCAAAATGTTGACTAATATTATCGTGTATATGATCTATTCCTTGAATTCTTTTTACATCTTCACCCTGATATGACTCATCAAATGAATTATCTAAAATATTTTGTATTCTACCCACCTTTCTTGAATTAAGTCTTTCTTCTAAATTTTTTATTTCTTTCATATCTTCTTCTGTTTTTCTCGAAGTTAGATTAATCATTACATAGGCATATCTATTCCGATAGCTCCCATATAAGTTCGCGTCCTCGCGTTCTTGATCGCCAATTCCATGATTGCTTAAAAAGGTATCTATAGCTTCTTCCATGGTGTCCCCGCCTTGGTCATCTCTAAGTGTATAATTGCGTGTGTAAGATTGTATGCCATCTATTGGGCTACTTCGATCATGTCTCATATCTATAAGAATACCACTTAAGTCATCATCTCTTGAAAGTTTATTGTAGAGTTTGAAAATATTTTCAAGTCTACCATAATAATCTTTTAATGCCTTTTTCATATCATCTTCAAGTCTTGGTCTTACATTTGAAAAATCTTCTGAATACAGATTATTTCTTGTAAGCATTCTTTCAATACCTCTAAAAAATCCGTCGAAAAAAGAAGGCGAAAGAGCGATAGGGGCGGCAACGTTCATGTTTTTGTAGGTAACAAGATCCAAATGTCGTCCTACTCTATAACTGAACAGTTTATTTTTTAGTGGTTGTTTACTATTTTCAATATCAACTATTTTTTGAAGAAAATAAAATTCTAAATCTTCTAAAAATTCTGTAAAACCGGTATAAATTGGAGTGATAATATTATATACACCAATCTTTTGTGTCCAACCTTTAAGAACATTTGAATTTTTTAGTTTAATAATTCTATCTCTTATTTGTAGTGGAATAAATCCTCGCCTCATATATTTAATAAATCGACGTGTAACAGTACTAATAACTCCAGCTAATGTACTATATCTATAATTTTGTGGTGTATCAAGACAGTGTGAACAAACTACATCAGGATGTAATCTGTCAATTGGTGCATCGATGTTTTCATCTTTATTTCGTTTTTCTGTATCTATGTATACTTTACAAATACTGAAATCGTAATAATGATCGATATATGTAGGTATTGACAGACTTCCGTATAAAAAAATTAATTGAATATTTGGTAGTCTATCTCTTTTAATTAATTTAAGATGACTATTTGGAACAAGACCAAATACTGAATTATGAATTCCGACTTGTACAGCCGTATAACCGAAACCGCCTTGTGGTTTAGAATCGTCACGCTCTGGTAAGATAGTATTAGTTTTTTTTGCAGCAAGCTTCGCCACTTCATTCGCTTCTTCTCGCAAAAGTGCGATATTCTCCATTTCTCTTATGTAGTTTTCCGCTAGCTCAGCGCTGACACCCTCTCTATCACTAGTTATTGGACCATTTAATGGCACTCCTAATCTTCTTCTAATTTTTACATCGATTCTATGGTTACTATTCACAAAGAGGTTTGAATGATTCCGAAGTGACAAACTTGCGTCAACAATACTCCCTTTTTTTAGTGTTAATTGTGGGAAATGATTCAGTCTACTGTCTCCTTCGGTGTACGCTGTGCCGATAGTATATAAATCGCCGGGTAGCTTATGTGGGTTATCAACATTAATATCTTCGATTACTTCGATTAATGTATCGTTCATGCGCGATGTGCTGTTCCCGCTAAAAGTTGATACACTAATTTCCATATTAATTGTGTCTTCTACTGGTGGCGTGTTTACAAATCTTGTAGTGTTACCGTATGATTCGTGTATTGAATCTTGGAAGGTAATCTTTTTCTGTTGATAATAAGCATTCAGATTTTTGTGACCAAAATGGGAATTGAAACTATCGTTTATCATTTTATGTACTTTTTTGCTAAATTGTATATCATTCCAGCGACGTGGATCATGATATATATCATGATCCAGTTTAAAATAAATGTCTATATCATTTGGTTTCCAACCGATATATGTTCCTTTATTTTGTCTTGTAAGTTCCATGGCAAGAGCAGCAGAACCTCCGATTGTACCCCCATTATCAGTAATCCAATCATATAAATAACCTGCCACACCTGCATCAATTTTTGTGGATAGATGTAATAATTTCTTATTATCCATTTCAAAATAGTCACTGTCTTCACTATCTTCACTGTCTTCACTGTCTTCACTGGATAATGTCTCAAATATATCTTCTTTAGACTCTCCAACTCCTTGATCTGTAAAGTCAATGCTATCAATTGTTCCTTCTTCAGACATTATTTTTTTAAAATATAATTATTTTACCAACTTTAATATATTGACCAATTAAATATCCTAAAGAATTCATAAAAATATCAGACCATTTACCATACCACCATTTGTCTGAATCAGATATAATCTCCGATTTTCTTCGACAATTACCAAAACCATGTATAAAGTTTGGTTTATATTTACCAGAGTAAGCTTCAAATATTTCCCAAATAATACCATAGATAAGGGCGAGAACAAATAAATAGGGGAAAGTATAACCAATAAACATAAAAAAGAATAGATGTGTTAGAGACCAGCCATCAATTATACTTATAATAGGTGTTTCTAAAGGATCAACAAATTTCGGATTTATACAACGAAATCTTGAGTACCAAAATATGATTAAAATACACGTTATAAATGGTAAGGTAAATCTGAATATGTTCATATTAATATTCATTATATTTTGATTTTAAAGATATTGAGTCGGGGAGTATTTGAGTAACCATTGTATATACAAAAGTATTTGAATCATAATCAAATATTGTATCTTCATTATCATCAATCAGGTGAAGTTTGGAACAAAAATCGTTGGGTTTATAACATCCACATAACCGAAAAGGCTGATTTTTGTTATAAACTCTCCAGTCTACATATGGTTGTGCATAAATTTTTAAGTATTTACTAAGTTTTTTACGTTCTTCATGACTAATCGAATATTCTGGGAAAATAATATGCCAAGATTTTTTATTAAATCTATGTGCCGAAAGTATAATGCGTTTTTTGGGATAAATATTATATAGTACCTTTAAAATATTATATAGATGTTGTAAAACATCTGTCAAACTAAGAGAATAGTTTTCATATTCTATATCAAAGTATAATTTACTATCATTTTCTATTATTTCATAAAAGCATCTTATTTTTTCAGGGGTTGTTTTGATATAGTCATATAATTTAGATGGATTTTCAAATACGGTACTTGTTTGTGAATTAGAATTTGTTTCATTTTTTGAAATAACGACACCTTTTGTTTGATATAGATGTTGCCTTTCAGATATAGCACGTTGTTTTTGATTTTTACCTCTATACCAAAGTTTATCCTTCCAATAAAAAGATAACGTATCAGGTCTTTCATTTTCAACAAATTCCATAATATGGTCTTTGATAATTCTATTTAGCGAATTTACTTAGTTCTTGGAGCATATGTTATGGTGGGTCTATATGTTGGACGATAACTGGGTTTAATGGATGGTTCTTTTGTCGGTTTTTGAGTTGGAGTATAAGTGGGTCTGTATGTAGGGTTATCTGTTGGTCCATATGTTGGTTTTTGAGTTGGAGTATAAGTGGGTCTGTATGTAGGGTTATCTGTTGGTCCATATGTTGGTTTTGGTACAGGTCTAGATGAAGGAATATATGTTGGTTTTAGACTTGGATGATATGTAGTAGGAGAATCTGTTGGTGTATATACGGGTGATAATGACGGAGAACATGTTGGTCCATTTTCGAACAATCCTTGACAAGTTGGTGATTGAGAACTGGTTGGTGTATAGCTAGGTATTAATGTTGGTTCATGAGTAGGTTCATGGGTAGGATGATAAATCAAGTCGTGACCTCCTATTATAAATTCTGCTTTAAAATTTACTAGAAAGAATAGAAACTGTAAGAATCTCATTATAAATAATTTATATTCATAAACTTATATAATTTTGTATTACTCATCATTTACTTAAATTTGAAATTTATAAGGTATTATACTTTTGGACACATACCGTTGGTTTATTTGTCTTTGCTTTAAAAGCAGCAGGGTCCCACTCTCTATCATGTTCTGAGTTTGGAGCTCTAGGTCCAGTATAGTTTTTATTATTATACTTCCAAATTCTATCACTACCTAATCTAAAAGGAGGGTGACTGGAAGCTTTATACCAAAAAACTTGGTCCTCAATGCGATTACTTTTAGCATTATTGTTAATAACAATACATTCATAATTTTCCGTACATTGGTCCATAACGGCACAAAATACTTCAAAACAGGGAAACATTCCTGCATAACAATCATAAAGACGTTTGCGATTTTGTACGATATTTTCTCTCAAAATAAATACATAATCGATATTTGTTCTTAGATTTGGAGGTATACCAAGAGCATATTGCATTGTAATGATAAAAAACATTTTGAAATGCCGTCCATTCATAAATAAGGAGCGAACATGTTTCGATTTTGTCCACGAATTATCATACAAACAATCGTCAAGTATAAGAAAAGCACTTGGATTAATATTATGTCCACCAATTTGTTTTTTTTTGTGTAATAATTTTTCTTGGCGCATTAAGATTCTTTGTATAATATCTTCACTATATTCGTTATGAATAAATATTGGTGGAACCATATTTCCATAAAAACAATTTGCTGCTTCAGTCGCAGATATAACTGTACCAACAGGAATTTTTTGGTGATGCCATAAAAGGTCTTTACATAGAAATGATTTTCCTGTATCTCTTTTACCTATCATAACAACTACTTTATCGGCGGCAATAGAAGACATATCAAACTTCTTTAATTGTAGTCTCATATGTCATGTACAAAACATAATAATAACATACTAATGAACGAATGAAAAAAATGATATGTAAATCGACTGTAAGTATATTAAGATATAAGAATAGTATGACTGGAGGAGAAAATCTAAGAATTAATTCTAGAAACATATTAGCGGAGATTATCAATGATAATAGTATAACTGTTAATTTAGAGCGGGGTATATATAATTATACAATTTGGCGTTCTTTATCTCGTCATCAACCTTGTATGTGGGATTGTCCTCATTTTACAAATACATATAAAAATAAACTAAAACAAGTTTGCGCAAATCTAATTCCAAATTCTTATGTTGGGAATAAATCGCTGATTACTCGTCTAAAAGATGAAGAGTTTAAACCACATGAAGTTGCATTTGGATCCCCTTGTGATTTGTTCCCAGAAAGATGGGAAAAGATTATACAAGAGAAAAAGAAGCGTGATGCAGCAGTATCTGAAATAGATAGTAGTATTGCTACAGAGCAGTTTAAATGTGCTAAGTGTGGGGGTAACAAAACAACTTATTATACAATGCAAACAAGATCAAGTGATGAATCAGAAACGATCTTTATTACTTGTCTTGGATGTGGTCGTAAATGGCGTAAGTAAATCTAATAATAAATAATATGTCTCAGGAACAAGATTTAAATTTTGTAATCAAATCTTTGATTAATGACTATATTAAACCAGAGTATCCAATATATAGAGTTCAATATGTACATACATATATACAAGAAAGTGATGATTTAGCGGATACAAATAGCCCTTACTACCCACATACTCTACGTTCAAGAGTAGTTTCAAGATTAATGGAATCGAAAAAATGTACTAATGATCCCCTTTTTTCTTTATCCGAAAGTTGTCCACATGGATTTAGAAAGATGTGTATTCATAATACAAGTCATTGTATTTTTCCTTCTACAATTGAAGAATTTAATAGAAATCAAATTGTTAGAGACTACAAAGATGATATCGACCATATAACCATTATTAATATAGAAAGGGTCGCCTAAACATAACATTCATTCATACATAAATAAATTCCGGAATATCCAATCATTGTCCATGGACATAGCTTTTTTCCACATATATAGCAATGTAGATTCGCATATTCACTTATTTCTAATATAAGTTCTTTAGGTAAATCCATATCAAAAAAAATATAAAAAGAATCGAACTTACATTACATAATGAATATTCTAAGAAATTGTCTTAATAATGCAACAACATCAAGTCTACAAGCACCTCCCCAAAAATCGATTGTAATTGCTGGTGGTGGACTGTCAGGACTAGCCCTTGCCTTGGCTCTCAAATCGTCAGGAATAGAAGACATTCTTGTTATTGAGAAAGCACCTGCTTTACGGACAAAGTCTCAGGGTGCAATACGTCTCAGTAAAGAAGGACTTAATAATCTCGGTAAAATTTATCCATCACTTCCCGAAACACTACGTTCAGTAGGCGCTCACTTTGAAAAGTCAATCGTGAAGGAAGCGTTGTCTGACGGGACTGTTACGTCTATTCGCGGAGACGATCTCAATCAAGGTATTGGCGTTCTTGTCGCGTGGGCAGACATACAGAATACACTTGCAAATGCTATTCGCGAGGTTTCAAATGATGAGTCTTGGCTTAGATGCGGTTCTGGTATAAAGAGTTACAAGGAGAAAGCGGATAGGGTTGAGGTGAAATTGTATGACGATTCCATCATAACTACATCCTTATTAGTTGGAGGTGATGGTGCATTTTCCACAGTTCGTCGTCATATTAAGGCTCCATGGTTAGATAGACCACGTTCTTTTTCGCAAACTAATTGGAATGCTATAATTTCACGAGAATCTGTCCCCAGTGTCCATCGTGTCCCAGAAAGAACAACGGTTGCTATTTCATACGTTTTATCTGGTGCCCGAAGTTCTGTACTAAACGTTGATATTGGTAGAAATAGAACTTTTTGGCAATTGCGTATAACTGATGAGAAGATCGCAAAGGCAGTTGATTCAACAGGTAGAGGGGGGGCTGGGCTCGTAGGTGTAAAACAACGTATTCTGGACATAATTGATCAAGCCTCTCAAGACACACCTTCTGCTGATTTCGGAGAACTAATTGCGCTTGTGATGGCGACTGATAATAATATATTCGAGCGTCGAATCTTGGATAGAAAGCCACTAAAACGGTGGTCTAGTCCAAGACGCCGGATTGTGCTTATGGGTGATGCTGCCCATGCAATGCATCCTGCTCCTGGTCAAGGTGCAAATTCGGCTTTTGCTGATGTTGTAGCACTTGCCACTGTATTGAAAAAGGGAGATCTTAAGAATCCTGCTAAATCGGTGAAAGCATATGAGAATGAGCGTGTTACTTTGGCGAATCAGATCCAGGCTTTTTCACGTATAAAAGGGTTGAAACAGGCTTTGGGTAAATCCAATGAAAATAAAATATAAAAAGAATCAAACTTACATTACATAATGAACATTCTAAAATTTTTATTCCCCCTAAACATTTATCTGTTCTATCGTTTTGAATTATTTAACTATATTTATCAACTTATATCGCAAAGTTGTCTTAATGATGTAATAACATCAAGTATACAGATAGAACCCCAAACATCTGTTTTAATTGCTGGCGGCGGATTGTCTGGACTTGCCCTTGCCTTGGCTCTCAAATCGTCGGGAATAGAAGATGTTCTTGTTATTGAGAGAGCACCTGCCTTACGTACTAAATCACAAGGTGCTATACGTATCAGTACAGAAGGACTCGCAAGTCTTGGCGTAATTTATCCATCACTTCCAGACACACTGCGCTCATTAGGGGCTATTCGGGATTCGGGTGTCATCCGGAAGGAAGTACTGTCTAATGGAACGGTTACATTTGACTATATTGACGATCCACATAATGGTACAGGTGTTTCTATTGCATGGGCAGACATACAAAATACTCTCGCAAATGCTATTCGTAATGTTTCGGGTGACGAGTCTTGGCTTAGATGTGGTTCGGGTATTAAAAGTTACAATGAGAAAGCAGACAGAATTGAAGTTAAATTAGATGACGGCTCAATCATAACCACATCTTTGTTGGTCGGGGCGGATGGCACTTTTTCCACAGTTCGTCGTCAGATTAAGACTCCGTTGTTTGATCTGACACGTTCGTATTCGCAAACCAATTGGAATGCAATTATTCCAAGATATTCTGTCCCAGAGATTTACATTGTTCCAGAAAGAACATTTATTGGAAATATATATGTTTTATCCGGCGCACAGGCTACCCTTTACAATATTGATATTGGCAAAAATAGAACTTTCTGGCAATTACGCATAACAGATGAGAAGATTGCAAAGGCAGTTGATTCAACAGGTAGAGGGGGAGCTGGGCTCGTGGGTGTAAAACAACGTATCCTAGACATAATTGAGAAAGCCTCTCAAGACACACCTTTCGCTGATTTCAGTGAATTACGTTCCCTGGTAATGGCAACAGATAGTAATATTATTTTCGAAAGGCGAATGATTGATAGAAAGCCACTAAAACGTTGGTCGAGCCGTCGGAGAAGAGTTGTGCTTATGGGCGATGCGGCACATGCAATGCATCCAGCTCCGGGTCAAGGTGCAAATACCGCTTTTGCAGATGTAGTTTCACTTGCCACATCATTGAAAAAGGGTGATTTAAAGAATCCCGCGAATTCTGTCAAACAATATGAGAATGAGCGTATAATAGTAGCGAATAAAATTCAGGCGCGCTCACGAATTTGGGGATTGAACCAAGCTGTAGGAATACATTTACCAATATGGAAGCAGATTATACCACCAAATAAGTAATAAAAGAAATATAACCTATATAAAACAATTTGCTTTAAACCTGACTATAGTCCTGTAGATTTAAGGGTACAAGTTGGATACGGAGTATGGTAACGTTTTGTATATTCTATTAAGGAAAATGAATAGTATTAAAGTTAATGAAAGTAGCACTTGGTTTTTTTGGTATAACAAGAAGTCTTAAATTTACAATTGAAACAATAAGAGAGAATGTTATAAATCCTTTAAAGAAATTAGGATATGAAGTAAAAATCTTTATACATACTTACAAATTAGATACTTATAAAAATATCCGAACAAAGGAAGCATCAGATAATATCGATAATGATGAGTATAAATTACTTAATCCAGACGAATTTATAATAGATAATCAGGATGAAGTAAAAGAAAGGTTGAATATGCAACAATACAGAACACATCGAGATCCTTGGAATACAAAATACAATTCCGTAGATAATTTTATACTTGGTCAATATTCAAAACTTAGATTAACTGAATTGATAAAAAATACGAAAGATGAATTTGAATATATTCTATTTTTGAGACCAGATGTCAAATATCTGAATAAAATAACCAAATTATTCTTGGACAAAGTAAATATTAACACAATATGTATACCTAACTTTTCTCTATATTGTGAGTGTAAAGGCTTTCCAATGTTTAATGACCGATTTGCTATAACAAACAAATACACTTATAAAATATATGGAGAAGCTTTTCATAAATTATTAGAAATTAGCAAGGATAATCCACTTCATTCAGAGACAATCTTAACAAAATATCTAACAAATAATGGTATAGAATATGAATATATCCCATTCATCTTTCAGAGAATAAGAATAGATGGTTCTATTGAACCCTTTGATAAAAAGTTAAAATCTAGAAAAATGAATAGTATATTCACTGATTAAAAATAAGAGATATGCCAATTTTAGTATTTGATTGTGAAACTACTGGACTACCTATTGAAAAAAAGGATAAAAAATTAAAATATACACCTGAAAGATATCATCACCCTATAAAAACCAAATATTATGATACTTCCAGATTAGTTGAGTTAGGATTTGGATCTATTTCTAAAGTAGGTGATGATTGGATATCTACAGATGCTAAGTCAATGATTGTATATCCTGACAATTTTGAAATTAAGAATTCTGAAATACATGGTATCGAACATCAGGTTGCTTTGGAATCAGGTAAGCCATTCAAAGATGTTATTAAACAGCTTGAAAAAGAATTAGATGGTGTGAATAAAATTCTTGCATACAATGCTCAATTCGATATCAATGTATTATTATCGGAGGCATATAGATATGGTTGTACAGAATTCATTGAAAAATTCAATAAAAAGGAATTCATCTGCGTAATGGAACTTGCGAAAAAAAAACTAAAGGGTCCTTATAAGTATAAAAAATACAAGCTTGAAAATGTATATAATACTCTGTTTGGAACTAAAAATGTTCAAAAACATCGTGCCGGTGAAGATGTAGAAATGTGTTCAAAAGTATTTATAAAATTGAACTCTATGTAATATTATCAGAAGTTACGGTACCTTCTTCATAAAGAATCTGGTCATTTGATTGTTCATCAGATTGTTCACCCTTTTTTTTGTCTTTATACCAATAATGTCCAAGACGAATCTTCCTTAACCCCATAATATATGGCAAAGTAGACCAGTCTCGAATCATGCCATATACCAAAACATAGGCTATAATTTCACCCAAATTTTCCGAAGATTGAAATGATAATGCAGTAATAGCAAGAGAAATACCCGGGCTACGTCTGGTAGTAACTAATACAACCGCATCTCTGTTTTTGGGCTCTAAATTACATAGAGGAAAATGAGCAAATAATAATTGACTAAAAATCATAAGTAGCATAGAACCATAGAATGTATAGGGATTACTTGATGTCATAGGCTCAATATACGTTTTGCTAGCAAAATAGAATCCAATTGCGGTTAACATAAAAAGAATAGCTGCTTTTACAAGATATCCCCCAAATTTTTTAACAAAACTATCACTATATTTTTGACGAATTTTATATCCAATACCGATTAGAATCATTACATAACTCATTAAGAGAAACATTCTGCCATATGGAAGACTAATTTTTTCATTATCGTCAATTTTTACAAGAATAGAATAGGATTGTACCAATGCTGTAAAGATTAGTGGAGTGAATATTATACTTTGAGTTAGAGAACCCATTGACAGTGCAAGTGCAAGTGGCACATTTGCGTCAACAGTGTAAGCAGTTACACTTGCTGCTGCTGTTGCAGGCGTAACTGTTAATATGAACATACCATATACTTGTGTAATTGGAGGACGGAACGCGAATACAATAAGAAATGTAAGTATTGGATCAAGTATATATTGATGAGAAAAAACATTAAGAAATAATTTCGGATGCCTGATATCTATATCTTCATACTTAATAGTTGTACCCATTTTAATGAGTATACTTGTTAAACCAACAATAAGACATGATGAAAAGATTAGCATTAAATCGACCATAGTCGCTACATTCTTTAGTTATAAATGCTGTCTTAATCTTGTTTAACATTTACAAGGTGCTGATTTACATGGAGCACATCCTATGAATCTTTCAGAATCATTCTCTCTTAATGGAGTTTCTGTTATTTTTATTCCACAATATGGTTTTGGTGATTTACCGTAATTAACAGAAGAATATAACTTCCATTTTTCTGCATGAGCAAGAATAAATCTGAAATTATCCCAGAATTCTTCATTATGTCCAACAGATATAGTCATTATATGAGCAAGTTCATGTAAAGCAACAAACAAGATAGTATTTATATCTGCTAATTTTTCGTTAGTATTTCTTCCTCTTATACAAAGTACAATTCTTTCACCTTTATTTAAACTATAACTTGTTTGTCCACTTTTTGGCAAAGCTTCACGAATTTCATGGTTTTTGAATCTTTTTACTAGTAAGTTGACTCTTTCATCTTCCTTGCCATATTTTTTAACAAATTTATCAACTAATTTCTGTAACCGTGTACTTACTTCAGCCAATAAGTCTGCTGCTGCCTGCTTGTTCTTTAAATTTCTAACAACATATGTTTTATTATTAACTTTAGATTGTACATACACAAGTTTTGGATTATACCAGGAATAAAATATGTAAGCACATATCGATAATATTGCAATCGTATATAATATCTCGTACATGAAATATACAAATATTATAAGTTATATCTACTTCTTTATTCTACAGTGACGTGTCTTATCATTATATACACATTGGTCCGAATCTTCAGACTTTAGTTTTGTTCTAACACACCTTTTCATCTTATATACCTTTTTGTCTAATAACTTACAATAAGGCTTTACATTATTCTCTTCAGTTTCCTTCTTTTCAGTCTTTTTCTCTTCAGTTTCCTTCTTTTCAGTCTTTTTCTCTTCAGTTTCCTTCTTTTCAGTCTTTTTCTCTTCAGTCTTCTTCTCTTCTGAAATATGAAGACTACTTGATTGTTTTGTTTGATACTCTCCAACACAATTTCCTCCAATTTTTTCTAAAAATTCAGTAGATATATCCTCCGATGATATTCCAAATTGTTGAATTCCATTTTTCATTAAAAATATAGGATATATCTGACGATCAATAACATAGAATAATAAGTAAAATTTAGGGGTTTTACTCTCTGACCAAATAGTTACTTTACCTTGATTGTCTAATATAGCAACACAAGACTCTATTTTGTTTGATATTTCTGCCCAATCCCCCTTATTTTGAAGTTCAATTAGAATATCTGACATAGAAATGTGTACTACTTTGTCAATCCATGCATAATTATCATAATCTGCATATCTAAAATCCTTATGCAATATTTTTTGCCATGTTTTTGAGAGTTTTAAACCAATATTACTAATAGAATATAACTTACTATCAGTTAAAATATCTAAATTATCTGGATTATAATATGGTATATATTTGGCATAAGTACTCTGTCTCTTCTGATTTTTAATATAGTAATCCTTACTTTCGTTGTCAGTAAACGTTTTAGTATCTGAAGTAGTTTTAGTATCTTCTAAATCTAATAAAAATTGAGGTTTTCGCCCAGTTTTAATATCATTCCTTCTAACATAATTATAATCATATTCTTTAAGAAGAATTGTTAAATAGTGATTACTGATTTCATCATTAACTAGAGACTTAGAGTGTTTTTTTATAATATCTTTTGAAATTTCTACATTTTTATCATCAATTTTTGTTTTTGAGTTCTTAATGTTAATTGCGATATTCATACAAAATTGGTTATATCCTTCCCAAAAATTGTTGAAATCATTTATATAATTTGCTCTTTCATCAAGAATATGTTCATCTTTATCACATTCATATGTAGGACGAGTACTTCTCTTAAGATCACGAGTATTACCAGATATTGGAGATGGTTTTACTGGTACAATATTATTCGTCTCTAATACAATTCCATTAATTTTGTTCGTTTTTAAGTCAACAATATACTCAAGAGGTTTAGTGCGCATTTTGTTATTGCTTAACCATTCATAAAATCTACACGATAGTGTAAAATCTCCAATGTTAGAACAAGGTATTCTCTCAAGAATATCAAGATGTAATATAATAGAACGTGATTGAATTGGAATATAAAATTTTTTTTGTTCATATTCAACAATCAACCCAGTTGATTGGTATTTAGAATTAATAACTTGCGCTTTTGGTTTTAGTTTTAATAATTCCAAAATATTTTTAGCAGATAGTTCTTTTTGTGATAGGTAGGGAAGATTAGATGTATATGGGAGAGGATATAATTTATATCTATTTTTCCTTAGATAACTAACATATTTATCTTGTAGAGTAGTTCCACAATGTTGTCTTAATGGTGCAATACTATTCCAAGCAGAATCAGTATTAGAAGTTGTTGGAAATGAATCAAATAACATTTGAGGAGATTTTAGTTTTTTGTCAGACGGTTTAATCTTTGCACAAGGTTCATAAAAATATCTCCCGTCAAACATTGTCGAAAAAACAAAAAAGGCAGTTTTATTAGTTACAAATTCTTCAGTATAGTGATAATAGAATGGATTTCCATTTGGAGGACATATATATTCTGCGGTATTTCCTGTCTTTTTGTCTGTTTTGAACAAATATAAATTTAATCCATATTCCCATAGTACTCCCGGATAACACATAATCGGCCACATTATATTGTGATCATGATCAATCGTTTTGTCATTCATGAAGTCACAAAAATTTGAATATGAATTAAATATATTACGCATATGTTTGTCAGAAAAACTACCCTTTATTGTCTGATCACGGAACCAGACCTTATATTTTGATTCATCCACATCATTGTCCCTTTTTGCTGAAAATAATTGAATTAATGATCCTTCACATGTTCTTACGAATTGTTTCACATCTCTCAAATTTTGAATCATGGTGTCTATAATAATCTGTTCGTTTTTACCATATAAAATACTGATCGCCTTTATAAATGAATCATCAAAGGATTTTTCATAAATACCATATCTTAAAATGAAGGGTTCTCCTGATTTTGGTAATGGACCTTTTGAAATATCACTTCTATTTCCAAACATTTTATGCATAAGATCCGGTAAATCTCCAAGTCTACCAAGCTCTATATTAAATCTATCTTTGCTCAGAATATATGATGACATATCTGGTGCTTTTTTTGGATTTGTTAGTTGATCTCTAATTCTTCTACATGGCCATACTGAAAGATTATATTTCGCAGGACCTAGTTTTATTTTATTTCCAGTAAATTTAGAATCATTGCGTATTGTATAGTTGTTACTTTTACATTTTGGACATTCTTCATTTTTACCAAGTTCATCAATCCGAATTGGTAACATACATCCTACACATATACATTCACATGACAAATACCATACATTTCTATGTTCTAACCAATCTAATATACGTGGTCTATCCTTTATTTCTGGGTGACCATCATCTACATAATTCTTTAGTATTTCAAGTAATTTATCATGCTCAGCATGATTGAACGCGATTGGATGTGATTGTGTAGGTGCACATGATGTACTGTACTCCACTTTTCCATCCTTTCTATTTACTTTTTTTCCAGTTTCACTAAATTTCATATTAAATAATTCTGGATCATAGAACTTGAGTCTTTCCGAACGATATGTTCTGATATTTCCTGCCTTCGTTTTTTTTGGATTCCATCCAGCTGGAGGAAGACCAAAGCGTATTCTTTTAAAATCTTTTTGTGGTTCTTTTGGACGTTTAGTACTTGATAATTTATACCATGAATTATCTTCTTTAGCTTCATTTTCTGTATCATCTTCAGATTCAGACTCTGAAGATGATTCATCAATTACGTTATTATCTAAATCATCATCTTCATCTGAATCAGAGTCTGAATCACTATCTGAGTCATTCACATTTGCAATAAGAGCATCTATATCTTCATCAGAATCAGAGTCGGAGTCTGAATCATCATCTATAGATTTTTTTGAAACAGAATCTCCAATTCTGTGTATATAAAACATTTTTCTAAGAATATTAACAGCATAATCTATTTCTTCTGGATTCTTTCCAGTATGTATTATTTTAATATATTCTGAATCATATGTTATTTTTATACTATCTCCTAAAGCAGATTCATCTATTACTTTAGTATCATTGTTCGAATTTCTTATCAATTTATCATTCACGAATATATTTAATTCTTCATCCGCCTCATCATCGGATATCATAAACAATATGCCTACTCTTTTAGCCGTCTTTTTCTCGTCTCTATTATACAAATTATATAATTCATCTACTATATTCACTTTATTCGTCAGATAATCAGTTACTTTTATAAAACGTAGTTTTCCTTCTAAAGAAATAGAAAAATAAGGTACATATCTCCCAAATTCTTGGATTAACGACGGTTTTAAATTCACATTTTTCTTTATAAGCGTTTTAGAATTAATCAGTCTATATTTGAGATTTTCATATTTAAGAGGAGTTATATTGTTATCAATAAGTCTATTAATTGGTACAATTATCCACTCCAAAACCTTCTCATAAATTTTTTTCCAATTATCAGTGGTTATATCTCCACTACATCTAAGAGATATACTCGAATTGTTATATATAGTCAATTGTACTGTAGAAAATTCATACATAAACTTTATTTGTAAGTTCTTCTCTTTATCATCTTCTTTCTGCCATTTTTTCCAAAATTTGGTATCTAATTCATTTTTAATAGCTGGTTTATATACTTTAGTCTTTGAATTGCTTTTTGTACCGAGTTTTATTAGCGGAACATTATTATTTAGAGGAAAATGTTTGAAAATTTTATTTATATCTAATCCAATTCCCTTATTTTCCTTAGAAAGTACTAAATCAACAAATATCATTGTATGTCTGAATCTCTTTATAGGTAGTGTTTTTTTGGGTAATTTTGTGTTTTCGACATCTTTAATAAAGTCTGTATGTTCTATTATGTTATCTATTTGAGATTTTTCCATCTTATCATTTGATGAATTGGCATTTATCCATGATTCAACCCATTTAGCAGTATCTTTTCCTTGATCCACTCTTTTTTTTAACTGGGATCTTATCGTAAAATGAATCTCATTCGATTTATTCAAATAGTTATAGATTAAATTATTCTCATATTTGTTATCGGATAATTCAGATTTTTTTCCATTTTTTATAAAGGGAGAATCGGTGGTATTTATCCATAAATACAACTGATTTATGTTAATTGATAATTTTAAATCAAATTGGCAGACATATACACAAATTTTCTTCTTAACTTGTGAAATTGTGTCGAATTTACTGATTTTACTATCAATATGTGTATATTCCTTTTTTAAATTGGTATTCTTTGATGTAAAAAGGTATTGAATTTCTCTATCATTCGACTCATTATATGTAACAATAAAGTCTTCCATTCCTATGTTAATGTAATATTTAAATATTCTATATAATTATGACTAATCCACATGGAAATATTATAGATGCCTTAGAGAGGGCGTTTACTGATGTTTCCCCCACTATAGTTAATGAAAACAGTAAATTTGTTATAGCAACATATTGGTGGGGTAGAGATAGGAATAACAATAACACTGCGAAGTATTGCCATTCTATTTTTGAGGAGTTCTGTACTCAAATTGTTAAAAATTTCACTAATATTTACAACGGTAATATTCTTCAGGATCATTCACTATTGGATACACTTGATGAACCAATACCCTATATTTTTATTGAAAAGTATATAAATCCAATCTGTGATAAGTACTCAGTGGTATTTTTTAATACACTTAAAAATGATATTATTGAAGAAATAAATTCTAAAAGATTAGAAGCTTCTATTAAAAGTGAAGAATCACGCATTGAGTCAATACACACATTCTTAACAGAGTTAAAACAGCAAATAATAAGCTCTATTGAGAATAAATCCTCAAATTTAGATAATCTTCTTTATAATACCTACGTTTATGAGAACAAATTTAGTTTTTTGAAGCTTATATTTGATAATTCAACTGAGTCAAAAAAACGTATTAAAAACATATTGAAGATAATCTCAATTCTTATCTACAAACAGGTAAAAGAAGAATTATCAGAGTATACAATACTCCTGATTGCAAAAAATATTTTACAGAACAAAGCAAATCATCTTTTAAGAGATGGAATGAGAGAGGAAAATATGATTAAGCTTATTACAAATATGGCGAATAGGAAAAAAGAGATTAAGAAGTATATTAAGGCAAGCTTTAAGCTAAAATCAACGAATACTCTTTACGATTTAAATCAAGATGAACAAAGCGTATTTTATAGTATTCTAACCGGTAATTCGGGTTTGAGCGGAGAGGATATTTCTATATTAAGAAATGATAACAAAGAATCACTAAATATATATGATATTTTAAATAAATTTTTTCAGTGGAAATTACCAATAAAATATGATGAAATGATAACAAAATGGGAAAAGGAATGTGAATATAATAACTGTAATTATCTTGCTCTGGAAGTACCTGAATTTGCAATGCCTGGTGGATATCAATTAGCAATCAATGCAAAACCATATTTTATACAAAAAGCTTTGTCAGTATGTTCTGGCAGAGGTGTCGTATATATAGATGGTGATATGTATATTCGAAAATATCCAAATATTTTTGATACTCAAAACGTTGATTTCATGGCTAGAGGTTGGTGGTTTGATCCAAGATCAAGTTGTAGATGTTTAGAGAGTGTTATGGTAGATCCTTATATTTTTGAAACATCCGGTGGGATTATGTTTTTCGCAGATACAAAACAATCAAAAAAATTACTAAATTATTGGATATCAGATACTCAAGCGCCAAGAAATGAAGGCAAAGCAGATGACAGAATACTTTCTCTAACATTTAATGCTAGAAAAATGTTATTAGAAATGTCTACTATTCAATTACCAATAGAATATTTATGGCTTACTTTAGATTATTCTCCAAGAGCATTAGAGCAATTATATGATTGGGATTTTGTTGAATGTAAAAGTACTATTATGATAGAACATCCAGAGTGTTTGACAACAGAAGACACAGCTACCGGAGCAGGTGCATCAAACGATCGTCAACCAAAATATTATGATTTTATTGAAGATTTAACACCAATTTCAGAACTTTTACACGAAGATGTTCTTCTTCAAGATGATACTATGACAGATGAATTCAAACCATATCTTAATTATATGAAACATGAATGTTACTATATAAATGATATGGATTATCCGGATAAAAATCCATTTGTTGATAATGGATTAATAAGACCATCGGGATATGGTAGTATTGAATCTAAAATTCATAATAAAAAACCGTTTACAGTTATTAGTAAAAAAGATACATATAAGGGGGAATTTGAATATAACGGAGAAACAAAAGAGATTTCACAAATTCAAAATACAAATACAGAACTTATAGAAAAAATTGAAGAGAATATACGTTCGAGTGGTCAAGAAGAGTCTAAATTTGATAATGACTTAAATGATGTTATTCATCTCAGTTCCGATCATATAGAAGACAATGTACTAATCAACGAGCCTCTAAAAAGAAACCTAATACCCAGAATTATAGCACATTTAAAAGAAAATAAGAATGTTATTTGGTATCCTTCTGGTTTAGATTTTAGTAGTGTTTCTATGGATGAAAATACCGGTTTTGACTTTGCCTTCACCCCAATCTATAAAGATATTTATGAAACTATTGCAGATCATTACAAAGTAGCTATTGATTTAAAACACCCAATTATGTTTCTTCGTCCATATAAGGGAATACAAGGAAAAGGTAGTTTAGAAGAGACATCATTTATTAAAAATAGTGTTCTTATCAAATTTTTGATGATGCATGAAAACTTAGAGCAACTTTCAAATACTTTATATAATGGTTCATATCAATTTATATCGAGACTTCGGATAAAATTCATTAAATATGTAGAACCACCGGAAGCGGAACGAAGACCTACAATATCTAACTTAAGACCTTGGCATTTACCACCCAATTCAGTGGAAGAAAGAGTATTTGAACAAGAAAGGGGAGCAGAACAGATTCAAATGCCAATAGGAACAATGATACCGGATGGTAATCCAGTAAATGAAATGAGAACTATAATGGAGAACAGATATTTAGATGACCAAGAATTGGATGACCAAGAATTGGATGATCTTGCCGATGAAGAGGTTGCAAGAGCTACAGAATTAGGACGCAGTATAACTGAACCTCCGCCGCCGCCCTCGACTACTGGCGCGGTAGAGAACTTCGAGGACGAGGATGATGATCAGACCTTCGAAGAATTAGGTAGTAGAAGTGGTTTAGTTGGAGGTAGAACTCCATCCCCTATGAATAGTCCATTAACTATAAGCCGTTCAAAAACTCCAGAATTCCGTTCAAAAACTCCAGAATTAAGAAGAGATAATTTCGTATTGAAAATTAAACAGTATATAAATGATATCGAAATGAAGAATATTATCGAGGAAGCATTTGATATTTATACTGAAAGAAAAGAAAATGAAATTTCAAGAATAGAAGCTCAAGAGTTAGAACTTCCACAAAAATGAGTATATATTTAGATAAATTTATAAAAGTAAGTAATTTTATGAGTACTATTAACTTTATTCATATTGCTAAAAACGCAGGAAGTTCTATTGAGAAATATTGTAATAAAAACAAGAAAATTCAATATCATGGTCACGATGCAGAAGTTAGCTGTCTTGAAAATCAAATGATTATTATTCGAGATCCATACTCGAGATTTTGTTCTGCAGTAAGATATGCGATAAAAAATTATCCGGATTCACAAAAGATTCGAAAAATTATTAATGCTGGTCTAATAACACCAAATCATTGGGCAGAAGCATGGGCTGACAAATCACATACTCATCATAATTTGATTATGAATGAGATTAAAAATCATGAACATAAAATAGACTCAGTTAAGATACCACTTAAGTGGACATATATACCACAACATTATTGGATAAATGAGAGTAAACTACGCTATGTCGTTCCATTTGATGATATAAATTCATATCTACTCTATCGCTTTGATTTCAAAGTTCCGGTAATTAATAAATCAAAATATAAAAAGGATAAACAAATAGATGACTTGTCTGATAAATCGAAAAAATTCTTAAAGGAAATATACAAAAAGGATTTTGAATTTATTGAAAAATATTCTAACTTTCAAGTATCTACTTGGTATCTTAATTCTAAGCATTGAAGACATCAGCTAAAGTAGGATTTGGAGTAGTTATAATTGGAATCGTGACACCACTTCCATCCGTAGTCGTATTCCCTGTAAAGTCAAAAGAATATTTAATTTCCCAATAGTTTTTTGGTGGAATTAATATATCTAAAAATTTTTTCCAAGCATCACTTTCATTTTTTTCAATAAACAGATTATATCCATTATTTTCATATAAAAATCTAAGAAATGTACAGCCAAACCTTGTAAAACGAATTGTATTAAATAACTCAGAATCAATCACTATATCTGTAATATCTACAATGATTGCTTTATTTATTTTTTTGAAATCTTTACTATGACGATTTATAATAGCCTCAAAATATTTCCATCGCAAAGCACATAGTTTTGGTACTACAAAACAGTGTTCCGCAATAATAACTAATATAAAATTCTTATTTATAACACTACCAATAGTATAAATATATTCCGAATTAACATATATTTCATGTTTATGTGCCTCATATAAATGGAAAACATGTATATCATAGTTTTTAACAAATTTTTTTAGTTTATCATTGAATATTGGATCCATAGATGATATTATATATTAATACTTAATTAGTGCTATTCTCTAATAGTTTTGACTTCATAAGCTGTATTATGTGAAATTCCCATACATGACAATTAGGATATTCATTCGTTTCATTCGTTTCATTTGATTCATTTGATTCATTTGATTTATTGTTTGAAAAACAACATTGTGTCTCTCTTTTTCTCTCAAAAAAACCTTCGTTTACAGGTAAATGTACGAACATTCTACATTTATTAAGAGATATATTCTTAAGTAGATATATATCTTATTAGCCTATAATAATATATATACTAATAAAGATTATTAAGTAAATCTTTATTAAAACAAACTATAAACAATGATGCGTATCTTACACCTATTATTTGTGTCCAAAGTAGCGAATACTTTCACTATCGACTTTCCTTACAAAACGAATTTCATGACTCGGATTAAAGATATTGATTTACGCAATTTAAATGATCAGACAGAATCTGATTTAAAATATCTTTTCAAGACAACACCCGTATTAGTTTTCCAAGATCAAAAGTTGACGCCAGCAGAGCAATTATCCATATGTAAATTATTTGATAATAAAAGTACCGACGAGGTATTGATTACTCCATTTAAAAAAACACAAATACCAGATGTTCCACAAGTTTGTATAAGGGGTCAGGGATATACAAATCATTTTGGTTTGGATAATGCCGAAATATCAAATTACAAGGTCTTTAGATATACTCCGGTTTGGCATCAAGATGGGGTGGGATCTGATATGCTTCCCCCAATTGTAAGTTCCATGTACATGATAAAATCTCCAGAATCGGGAGGATATACTTCTTTTGCAAGTCTTGAAAATGCGTACGAATCAATGACCGTAGAACATAGACATCTTTGTGCTAAGTTAGAAAGTGTATATTCCTCTTATCATGCATTGGCTGCAGAGATAGACTTCACAGGGTATGGTCGATTAGATAGATACTGGGAACATCCATTTCCAGAAGGACTTGAAGCTATAGTACAGCCATTGATTGTATATCCAACTCCAGATGCAAATAAGAAATGTTTTATGTTATCTCCCAATAAATTTTATGCGTTTTCAAATTCGAAACCATACTATAGTCAAGATCATATGAGATACATAATGAGGAACTATATATTAACTCCGCAAAACGTTGGAGAACTGCATTATAAGAAGGGAGACTTGGTAATTTTCAATAATCGTCGAGTTATGCATACAAGTTCTCCTATGGCGGAATATAATGATGAAAGATTCTTTTCTTTGCTGTTTCTTGGAACAAAAACACCATTTTTACAAGCAGGTGATCGTACTGAACCAGGTTTGTCTACATCTGAAGAAGACTCGCATACAAAATCGGGTAATTGAACGCCCCTTAGCGTTAAAGGAGAATTTCGAGTACCTGGGCACCGACCGAGGGAGTACAAAGGAGACAAAAATAATATAGAGTAAAGCCAAATTCAACCTTATTTTAAACAACTACAAATTGTAAAAAATGTAGTTTTCTTATCAGATATAACAGTTAACTTCTGAATAAGTTCAATCGCAGATAACCTCTTGTCTGGATCACCGCATAACATGTTTTCTTTTATAAGAGTTCTTATTTCGTGATTACATTTCTTCCATACCATTGGAGTTTCAGGTACATGCCGTGTAACTTCAAACATCTCATATAATAGAACACCAAATGAATATATATCAACCTTATTATCATATGCCATATTAGAGTTGTACGTTTCTGGTGCTCTATAACGCATTGTTCCGACATCCGCTGTTAATTCTGGTTCCATGTTTATTATATCAACTCCACTAAACGAATTTTTTCTTTCTAAACTATATAATTTAGAAATACCAAAATCTGTAATCTTGGCTCTATATGATGGTGTTAAAAGAATGTTTGTTGGCTTTATGTCTCGATGTATTAATGACTGTGGGCGTCTGTTGTGAAAATATGCTAATCCTTGTAAAACATCTTTCATTATTGAAAGTTTCTGTTTATATTTCAAATCCTTTATACGTTCTAATAAGTTACCATTTGGGATATATTCCATCACGATAATAAAGGGATCATTAATATATCCTAGAAATTGTACGATATTTGGATGATGTAATTTACTCATAATATCTATTTCACGTAGAATAAATTCTTTGTTTTCACATATTTCTTTGTTTATCTTTTTTGCCACTACTAATGTTTCTCTCCACTTTGCAAGATAGACTTTCGCAAAAGAACCTTCACCAAGAAGTTTATTTTCAAATATATACAATTCCCATGGGGCTATTTCCCAATCTGAAAAATTTGTATTTTTCAGACTGGAAAACTGTTTTGGAATGCCGTTATGTAAAGATGTATCAAGCATTGAACACTCTGTAATTTTATTTGGGTCCGATGATATAAACATTACTTAATCATGATATTTTCTATAACTCACCCATATTCATTAATTATTGCAGTCAATCCTTTTTCTTCACTTAGCTCTATAAACCGTTTTAATCTGTTTTTAAGACCTCTTCCGCGCTTCATGTGCCATTCCAACTGTAATGCAGCTATTTTGTCACCAACTTCGACATGTGCTAATAACCGCCATGGTCTATGAGAGCGTGTTCGCTTTGCACCAGAACATATCTCACCGTTATGTTGACGGAGTCGCCTATTCACATCGGTGGTAGCTCCAATATACGTGTGTCTCCCGGTTATTCCAATTAAAAGATAACAATGCCAAGTATTACAACTCATGTCGATTTATTAATAAATAACAAGCTATATTTTGTAATAATGAATAATACAACAGAATGCATAAGTATTATTGGAGCTGGTAGCTTTGGATCTGCAATGACACTTGTTTTAGCAAACTCTTCACCTAAAATTACTATAAAAATATGGGCTCGGCGTCAAGAGATTACAAATGAAATCAACCAATCTCGTACTAACAAACAATATTTGCCAAAAAATTCCAGAAAATTTCCGAAAAATGTTGTAGCTACAAGTGATATTAAAGTAGCTTTGTCTTATAGTAACATTATTTTTATTGCTATTCCAGGAGAATTTATTGACAATCTGTTAAATGATGTAAACTTTAACGAAAAAATAGTTGTAAGTCTTGTTAAAAGCATTAAAGTGAGTGATAGAGGAGATATTATCACAATATGTGAACTTATCAAAACTCGTTTTCCATACTCTAAAGTATGTGTTTTAACCGGACCAAATATGTATGATTCCTTAGCAAGAGGCGAATTTGCAGAAGCTACTATTGCTTCCGAATATTCCCAAGTTGGAACAATTGTAAGTAAATTATTCAATAGATCCTTCTTTAAAACAGATATAATAAGGGATAGAGTTGGTGCTGAGTTGGCTGGAGTGTTGAAGAATATAATCGCACTAGGAACTGGATTTATTGATGTATATTCCGGTTCAAATGCAAAAGCGGCACTTATAAGAAGCGGCTTACATGAAATGTATCAGTTATCTCTTAAACTTCGTTATACTGTTTCATATGAAGCTTTTTTTGAAAGTGCATCTGGAATTGGTGATTTACTATTGACGACCCATTCAGGTCGAGGAATTTTACTATCTAAAACATATGCTGAAGAATATGACTTAAAATACTTCAAAGACTTAGAAGCTCCGGAACGATGGGAACTTCTTGAATCGCGTCTATTTGGAAATATGAAACTACCCGATTGGCATACAGCATATGGTGTTGGAAAATTACTTGAAATTCGCGGATGGTTTCTTGAATTTCCACTTTTATATAGAATTTATGAAATTGTATGGAAAGATATTCATCCTCAAAAAATTATGGAAGTATTATCTGTTATCAAACCAAAACCTATTAAAAGACAATATAGTTTGTTTACACCCTCTTGAAACAAAATATCTCAAGAGTATATGAAAAACAATATCATTCTTATTGTAGGTCAAAATAAATCCAATGGATTATTTGTAAACTCAATCAAATTATACTTATCAAGAAATGATATTACAGATATTATTTTAGTAACATGGGAAGATACAAATATTCAATTCGTAGAAAAATTAGATTCTATAAAAAAAGTATTAGTAAGTAATAAAAAATTTAGACTCTCTATAGAATATCAAAAATATTTATATGATATTGGATTAGAGTATATAAATAAAAATTATAAAGCAGATGATATTTACATACTAAAAACTAGAATGGATGTATTTGTAAGTAATCATCAATTGGACTATATATTTTCCCAAAGTTATAAAATAAATTCACACCAGTTTCAAATGAAAACTCTTTTCCCATATAAAATTTGGATTGCATGGTCACATATAACAAAACCCTTTTATATTGATGATGCCTTATTTTACTCACATATTTCTGTTATGAGAAATTTGTCTCCATATGTTGGTAATTTATTCGAAGACGAAGAAGAGCAAGGGCATTCTCATATAAGATGGTTTTTACTATTAGCAAGAGAATATAACTTGTATAAAGAACCTAACTCTTATAATCATTATGAAAAAATGAATTCTACTTTTGTTCTCAATGAAACTACTAAAGATATTTTAATAAAATATAGACAATGTATTAAAGACCATTTTATCATAAAAACATTGAAAGATGGAATTACATTTCGTAGATATAATAAGTTAAAATTCTATAGGAAACCATCCAATAAGATACAAGATATTATTAAAAAAAAAGCTATTTCAAATTTAAAGATTGTTTATAATGATGAAGATTTTTTCTCTGTAAATTTATAAGTTTAAACAAAAAAATGATGTATGTTTTGTTTAAAACTGAGTTTAAATACACCATTTAATGTACGATCAGTACAGGAACACGGAAGAAGGTACAAAACTGGTGTTTCAGGTTTCTATCTTACTCTTCAACGGGAAGGTTCTAAATATGAGTGGATTATATGCTATGAGAGGTATGTGGAAAGAATTTCTTGCAGATCCTGATAATGCTTTTATTGGGAATGGTAGGGTAAAAGACCAACCTTATCGGGTTTTCTGGCATAAGGATAATTATTATGATTGGGATGAATGTAAAAAACGTGGATTCGATATTACAAATACTGCAATATATTTAATAAATTCAAGAGATTCTAGACAGAGAATGGTTCAATGTGCAAGAGATATCGTATGGAAAATACCAACAGAAAATGGGGGAATATTCATCCATTGTAACAAACAAATGATTGAAAAAAAAGATATATTGGCGGAGATTAGAAAAAGAAAAAGGCGTATTGCCGGTCTTATTGTTACAAGAAAAATCGGCACTCTTGGATTTGAAGTGGGATCGTACTTT